>LQAI01000025.1_pt1 | contig 142249 bp, 159 predicted proteins | sample 1535821 | NCBI WGS metagenome assembly LQAI01 (sample SAMN04331586, study PRJNA305678) | bioreactor metagenome | isolation source: bioreactor_5 inoculated with Wadden Sea sediment 1st replicate of a... | place: Germany:Bremen
GTGTGCCGGGCCTATTCCAGCCTTATGAGAAGCTGGTTCTTTTCCACCTTCTGGGAGGGTTCGACGGCTATCTCAGCCACCCTGCCATCCACCGGCGCGGTGATCTCGTTGTACATCTTCATGGCATCGAGAATGAGCAGTGCGTCCCCCTCTTTCACCCTGGCGCCATGCTTTACCTGTACTTCGATTATGGTTCCCGGTATGAAGGCCCTGATCTGCTTTTCATCCGGTGAGGACCAGGACGGTCCGTAGCTGTCCGGCACGCTGGTCTCGTAGAGGGTGTCGTCTATGTTCAGCTTTTTCCCTTCGGTCATCCTGTCCTCCTTCCTAAAGGGGAATGTTGCCGTGGCGTCTGAAGGAGTTGCCGTGGTCCTGCTCCCCTGCGAACTCGAATGCCTTGATCACCACGTCCCTGGTGTTCTCCGGCTCGGTGATCACGTCTACATAGCCCTTTGAGGCTGCCACGTAGGGATTGGCGAACTTGTCTTCGTATTCCTTTACCTTTTCCCGCCGGGTTGCCTCGGGATCATCGCTTCCGGCAATTTCCTTCCTGAAGACGATATTGGCCGCGCCTTCGGCGCCCATAACGGCAATTTCTGCCGATGGCCAGGCTATGACGCTGCTGGCACCGAGATGCCGACTGCACATGGCTATATAGGCTCCGCCGTATGCCTTTCTCATTATCACCGTTACCTTGGGCACCGAGGCCTCGCTGTAGGAATAGAGCAGCTTGGCGCCGTGGCGGATCACACCGGAATGCTCCTGGTCAACCCCCGGGAGATATCCAGGTGTGTCAACGAATGTAAGCAGGGGGATTCGGAAGGAATCGCAGAACCTGATGAACCTTGCGGCCTTGTCCGAGGCGTTCACGTCGAGGACGCCGGCAAGATACCTGGCTGGTTGGCTATCACGCCGGTGGTCCTGCCGTTGATCCGGACGAAACCCACCACGATGTTCGGAGCGTAGTGTTCGTGGACCTGAAGGAAGTCGCTGCCGTCGGCAACACCCTTGATCACATCCACAACATCGTAGGCCTTCCGCCTGTTATCAGGAACTACGCTGCTTGAAAGGGCTTTCCCCGGGGGAACAGGTTCCTTTGCCGGGGGATCCTCCAGGCAGTTCGCCGGGAGGAAGCTGAGGAGCTTCTTGATCTGATCGAAGGCTTCCTGTTCGGTTTCGGCGAAGAAATGGGCATTGCCCGTTACGGAGGTGTGGGTCCTGGCACCGCCCAGTTCCTCCTGGCTTATGTCCTCACCGAGAACGGTCTTGATCACCTGGGGACCGGTGATGAACATATTGGAGATCTTGTCAACCACGAAAACGAAATCGGTCAGGGCAGGGGAATAGACCGCGCCTCCGGCACATGGACCCAGTATGAGGGACAGCTGGGGGACCACACCGCTGAGTTTCGTGTTCCTGTAAAGATATCGCCGTAGCCGCAGAGGAATCCACACCCTCCTGAATCCTTGCGCCGCCGGAGTCGTTGATACCTATCAGGGGTATCCTTCTGTTCCCGGCCCCGTCCATTACCTTGACTATCTTTGCCGCATGGGCCTTTCCCAGTGACCCGCCGGCCACGGTGAAGTCCTGGGCGAAAATGGCCACTGGTCTTTTGTTGACCCGGCCGAAGCCGGTTATCACGCCGTCGCCGGCGAGTTTTTTCCTGTCCATTCCAAAATCCGTTGCGGAGTGCTCAACGAAGAGGTCCGTTTCAAGGATGAGCCTTTGTCAAGTATGTGGCTTACCCTTTCCCGGGCGGTGAGCTTGCCCCGTTCCTTCTGCTTTTCCAGGGCCTGTTCCTCCGCCCCCCTTGAAAAGGTTCTGCACCCTGTGAAGAAAATCGTTCACTGAACTCTTTATTGACATCTGTAAATCCTTCCTGCCTGCGGCGTCAGTTGCTGCCGAAGAGAGCATCCATTAGCTGGAGCCTTTGCTGTGCATACTCCGGCAGTTCGTGGCCGCTGTTTACAATCGAATCATAACAGGTCTCCGCTTCTGCCATTCGGCCTGTGTCCCACAGGCAGTCCGCCAGAAGCAGCAGGGCGCCGGTGAAATCCGGAGACAGGGCCAGGGACTCTCTGCAGTACTCCATGGCCTGTTCAAGCCGACCCTCCAGCCGGTGAACCCTGGCTACCCTTTCAAGGACCACCGGCCCTCTTCTTACGGTGAGGGCATTCGCTGCCAGCTCCAGGGCGCGTTCCCCGTTACCCGCAAGGGAATATAACAGACCGCACTGGGCAACCCCCCATCCGGGAAGGGAGTCAAGATACAACGATGCCTGTTCCAGTGCCAGCCCGGCCTGACCGGTTACCCAGAGGGCGGTTATCTCAACCGCTTTGCCGGACCAGGGGGCCCTCATATCCCCGCCCTGAATGCCAAGGATGCTTTCCTTCGGACCAAGCTCCCCTCCATTGAGGATCCTCACGGCCCTCTGAAGCTCGGTGTCCGAAGAGAGAAGGGCGTTCTCCATTGCGGTGTCCAGGTCGCCTTCGCTGCAGTTCTTCCAGCAGCTGAGGGTGTAAAAGGCCGCGTCGTTCCCGGAGGACAGGGCAATGTCCGTTGCAGGGTCCTCCCTGAACCGCAGGGCGTAGATGATCCTGTCAAGGATATCGGTCCCCGTGGAGTCCCTGAGCCTGATGAGCTCGGGAAGTGCCTCAGCAGGAATTAGATAGAGGGGTCTAGAGAGGAACTCCGCGGGATCGAGGGGGTCGAAGAAGTGAAAGGCAAGGGAATCGGTTCCAGTAAGGTGAAGGAGTTCCCCTGTGGCGTAGACAGCGGCGAGATCATCCAGGTAAATGGGAGACCAGCCGGGAAGGGCCGCCGCCAGGTGGGCGGAAGAGCCGCTGTTCCAGCCGCTGTAGATCGCCAGGTTGAACCGATACTTCTGAAAGAGGCTGTACTGGGATGCCCGGTGTTCTTCCCCCATCGGATAGCACAGGGCGAGATATTCCCGATAGAAGCCTTCGGGAAAAAGAAGACACCTTCCATCCATGAAAAGGGGGAGACGTTCTTCGAACCGGTACTGGAGGTAGCCGGATACCTCATTAGTATTGAAGACCACCGCCCGGGACATGAGGTGGGGGTGGGCTTCCAGGAGGTCCGCCAGCTCCACCGGATATATTGTCCAGTCCACACCGATCCCGGGTCTCCTTGAGGGGCCTACGTCCCTGGGGATACCGTGGATGAAGGGAACTGCGAAGATGAGCACCGCAGGCAGCCATATCATCCGGCGGGGAACCTTAAGTGATATCATTCCCGGTATCCAGGCCAGCATGGCCGGGGCCAGGAGTTCCCCGTTCCTGGAGGCGAACAGGGTTGAGGCCGTGAGTATGAATAGGGCCGCCAGTTTTCCCCTGTGCAGCTTTTCCCTGAAGAACCCGAGGAGGGCCAGGGTGACCGATGTGGCAGCAATGAGGATCAGAGCTGGCCTCGCCAGGGTTCGTTCCGGGGCGAACCTGGGATCGAAGGGGCTCCACCATTCCCTTATGGTCTCCTTGTAGAGAGGCTGGGACAGGAAGGCAGGCAGGTATTCCAGTGTTCTGTAGCCGTTGGGGTGTATTCCGCTTGCCAGAAGGAGCAGAAAAGGGGGCATTGCCCAGGGAAGGACCTGCCTGTACTCCCCTTCAGAAGCCTGTTCATAGCCGGGACCGAGGCAAGGAACACCCCCATGACGAAACCGGCGTGGGTGTTCACCCAGAGTATCTGCAGCGGCAGGAGTACCAGTGAGAGCTTCAGTGGTTTTCTGATGTCCAGGGAGAGTATGTAGAGATAAACGGAGAAGAAGAAGATACTGAAGAAATGCGGTCGTGCTATCCACCTGGGCTGGGCCAGGGCCAGCCACAGTATGCCGAAGAAAAAGGCAAAGGCAGGATCACCCCCTCCCCTCACCGCCGCCTTGAAGGCCAGAAGGACCGACAGCCCTATGAGAAGAGCCTTCAGAAGCACCGGACCCCCTTCGCCCAGGTGGATCCAGGACAGGGCCATGGCGGATTCAGCAAGCCATTCCTGCTGTATCCAGTAGGCGCCGTGTCTGGTCCACGTGAACGGGTCCTCCGTCCTTATCTCGCCGGTTTCAATTATGTCCAGACCGTTCCTGAGATGCCAGAAGAAGTTGCCGTTGTGAACCGGCACCAGGGAATAGAGCACCGCTGCCAGTGCAAGGATCATTCCGGGGTCGATGGTCTTACTGGATATCTTCAAGGTGTTCAATCCTTCTCCTGGTCTGTTCTGTTGAGGCGAACTCAAGGGCCCTTGCGGCGAATGAGTCCCGCAGTGCGGGGTTCTCTTCCTGAAGCATCCGTCTTGCCCATGCCTCGGCGGCTATATCAAGGGACATGGGGTCCGGAGAGGTTCCCGAGAACCGGAATATCTCCATCCCCTCCCAGTTCGGTTCCCTGGGCCGGTTTCCCACGGGGTGGAAAATGAGCCCCCTGAGCTGGAAAGAGTCATTTCTCTCCCACGCCCTTGAAATATGCACGGTCCTTTCCCCGATGACCGGGGGTATCGGCGGAGGGATCACCAGCTCAAAAAAATTGCCGTAGGGATCGGACAGCATGATATCACCTCTGAAACCCAGTGTGTGCACCGCGTAGGCCGCATAGAAGGTGTCATGGGCAACCGGTCTGTAGATGGCCCCGGGGGAAGACCGGTGAGTACGTCGGTGGTCCACCGCATGGCAATGTCGTCGGTGGATCTGTCCGCCAGACGCAGGCCCTGAACCGCGGACAGTATAACCGCTGCAGAAATGAAAAGATGCCCGGTGACCCCCCTGGACAGGATCCTTTCCATGCCCAATGCTGCCCTGAGGCAGAGGGGAATGAGCAGTATCCACAGTTGACCCGCCGGGTCAGGCAGCTCGTAGGAGGAAAGGAAGAGCAGTGCCAGCAGGATCGGGAGATCCTGCCGGTACCGGAGCCTGCCCCCGGCGGCGGCCAGCAGGGCGAGAACAGCTCCGGAAAAGGGTCCTATGGCGGAAAGGGCGGTGAGAAGCCTGCCGAAGGAGGGTGCTCCAAGCCTTCCTGAAAACATGGTCAGATACCCCAGAAGGCCCACCAGTGACTCCGGTCGGCCGTAATGGGCAACTGCGCTGGAGCCGGCGCGGATGGGAACGTACAGTAGAAGGGTTAGTGGAATGAGGCCGGTAAGGAGAAGGAGCCCCTTCTGCCCTGCTTTCCCCACATGAGGGTCCTGACAGTATTGAGACCGGATGACCTGCGAAGATGGCCATTCCCGCAGCATAGGGCATAAGGGCGGTTCGCCTGAGGAAAATGGCCGAAAGGGCGAGAAGCATTGCCAGGGGATAAACCTCGAGACTGTTAAGCTGGGCCATGACCGGGGCCAGGGTAAGAAGCAGCACTGAAGCGTAAACCGATGATGAAGGGCCTGCCCTGTGCCTGGAGAAGGCTCCCGCGGCAACGGGAACGAGTATGGCTCCCAGAAGACAGTTCACCAGGCGGAGATGGCCGTAGAGAGGTGACATGACCATGGAGGCCGCCCTGAGGATCATCAGGAAAAGGGGGTACCCCGGGGAGTGGGCTATCTGGAGGCCCGGGCCGCAGATGGCGAATTCCGCGCCGTCGGTTCCGTCGAAGGAGGGGGGACCGGTGAGCAGAGCAGCCAGGAAGACCCCCCCGGAGAGGGCTGCCAGTATCAGTACTCTATGCCGCATACATATTCTGCGATGGAGTCACGAAGGGCGATTGCACGGGGAATGTCCGGAATACCTCCGGTCTGATCCCCATGTCCCCGCGCGGAAAGTATACCCGCCCTTATTGCGGCGAACTCAAGGTTGCCGGGGTACATGGATATGCCGTACTCAGCCGCGGCCAGGGCTTCGGTAACACGATGGCTTTCCAGAGCTGAACTTATCACCATGGCGAAGAGGGACTGCCTGGGGGCCGATGCCCCGGCCAGGGCCCTGGAGCCGTAGATAAGGGCGCTGTCCGGCATCTCCGACGCTGAGTACCATAGGGCTGCGGTTTCCAGCACCTCGGCTCCGTCGGGTTTGACCAGGAGGCATCTCTCAAGGAGATCCCGCCGATCGGGAGGGTCACCGGCTATCACCGGCGCCCGGAGCCTGGCCAGCATTATGGGTATGCAGATCCCCAGCCTGTTCTCCCCTTCAAGATAGAGTGAATCGTAATCGGCCTACGGGTTACCGCCGACAGGGTTATGGTCTTTGCCCAGTCCCCAGCCGCCGCAGCGGGGCTATCCAGGAAGGCAAGGGAGTACTCCAGGGACCTGAGTGTGTCCCCGTTGACGAGATAGGCGGATGCCATGGATCGGAGCAGCATGGGGTTCATGCCGGAACGGGAGTGTATGTCGTTCAGGGCGGTGGTGTCGCCGCTGAGGGCGGTGAAGGTTACCTTCATTGTTATCGCGCTGTGAAGATCGGATGCACCGGCATTTCTTATATAGATGTCGAAGGCCCTGTCAAAGGCTTCCCTGTCCCCCTCTTCGAAGGCCAGGTTCATCCGTACCTTCATCAGGGACGCCGAGGAATCCCCCCTGGCCATGGCGGTTTCGCAGATATACCGGGAACGGTGGTTAAGCCCGAGCATGTGGGTGGTTTCCGCCAGTGTGAGCCAGGGCCCCCGCCTGCGGCCAGCCTTGAGGCTGATTCCATCGCCAGGGCTATCCTGCCCGAGCGGCTGAAGCTGTCGGTGCGTCTTTCATAACCCCTTATCCATGAGCTCTTGTCTGAAGCCGGGGGGGCAGCCACCAGAAGGACCATGGGAAGGATGAACAGAAAGGCCGGTCCTTTTCCCGCCCTGGAGAACAGGGTGATCAGCACGACGGTACCCACAGCGGCCATGGCGGAGGGAGCCATAAGACTGAAACCAGCAGGGGAAAGGGCGGTTATGAACAGAACCGAGCTGAACAGGGCCTTTCTCATCCTTCAGGACCTGGAAGGCCGGATACCGCAACCGCCAGACCGGCAAAACGAATGTTACCCATCCGGCGGACCAGGCCAGTGTAAGGGCAACGGCATAGGGAACACCCCTGAAGCCGCCCTTCCATGTGGACCCCGCCGTTATCCACAGGCAGGCCATGAAAGTACCGGCAATGGTTACGGTGTCAGCGAAGGTGATCCCCGCCGGGGGAATCAGGGCGAAGGCCGCTATGGTGCCCGTAAGGGCGGAAAGGGCAGGGAACAACAGCCAGGAAAGGTTGTTTCGGAGCTGTGTCCATCTGTCCGGCGCCAGCTCCTTCAGGAACCAAAGCGACAGGAACGATACCGGTATCATGTCGATGAGATAGGTGATGTAATGGGACGCCCCGGTGAGGGCCTCCTCGGTTCCAGCGTGCCATTGGAGAAGGGTGTGGGTGATGCCGTCGCCGGGGAAGAGGGGCTGGAAAACAATGGTAACTAGATAGGGCCAGGTGAAGAAGGACAGGAATACCGGAGCGAAGACAAGGGTATTCAGAATACCCCTGAGAAGCCGTCTGTTCGGGGCCACCGCCCAGGTGAAAACCCCTGCCAGCAGGCAGCCGATGGCTGCCTCTATCCTTATTCCGGTGGTGGTGCCGGTGAGCACCACACCGGGGTTGAAGAAGTTAAGGAGGAACCACAGGGCGTTGGACCTTTCAAGGGGGAAGTACCCGATTGCGGATGTGTGTCCGATGATGCCGTCGATAAGCGGGGGCAGAAGGGTCAGTGTCCATGCGAGAACCATTATTTTCAGCAGCTTTGCGGTATCGTAACCGCTGAACACCCTCATGAAGAATACAAGGGTAAGCAGGGGAAACACATAGGCAACTGGAAAATGGAACAGGAACGCCGGGCCATCGAAAAGGATACCCAGGGGAATGGCTTCCATGAGATTCCTGAGGAACACAGTTACCGTGAAAAGGGCCGCGAGCTGCCAGGGGCTGGCGGGGAGGGAGTTACCCCAGTTTATCCATTTGTCTATGAAGGTTTTAAAGCTCATTGATCCTCCGATAGGGTGAAGGCCTGCAGGGCGGGGTAACCGATTTCCTGCCATTCCAGCCCGGCCAGAAGGTAAATGGTAGCCTGAAAGTCCTCCGGATGCATTCCTCCGATGATATCATCGGCTACTCCATGGCCTGTGAAAACTCCCCAGCCCCGGCGGCGCTCAGTGAAGTCCGGCATGGAATAGAAACAGGCGGTGACACCGTTCTCCTCCCCGGCTTCGCTCCAGAACCCGATGATCTCCACGAACCCGCCACCGGACCCTGACTGCTGAAGGACAAGGTCAGGCTTGAAAAGGGCGATCAGCTGCAGAATGGTATTCTGTCTGGTCCGTGGATCGGCCCAGAGGGAGTCGGAGAACAGCTCCGAGTCGGTTTCCGGTTCCACTCTTACAGGCAGCCCGGTGCTGTCGGTCCACACTACGAGGTGATCCCTGGTTCCGGTGAATGACTGGTACTGATCAAGAACGAGGAGCATGAGAAGGCCGTTCTGGTCCGCTGCCTCCGCCAGCTTGAGAAGCGGATCCCCGGGGTGCTCGGAGGGTAGATGAAACCTTCCCGATGCGGTATTTTCCAGGCTGAAAACCGCCTCGGGCATGCTCTCGGTGCCCTCCGCACCCTGAAAATGCATAACCAGCGTGGTCTCCCCGGTCTGAAGGGCCATATCGCCTCTTCTGGCAGGGAGTTCCGAAACTCCGCAGCCCGGAGCAATGATAAGCAGCAACGGCAGACCGATGGTTTTCCTAAAAAAGTGCCCGGCTGTGAACCGGGCACTTTTCATATCCATCGGACTCCTACCGGATGACAGAGACTCTCTGGGCATCGAAGGCGTTCCCGTGGCGGAGCACTACGAAGTAGGTTCCCGAGGCGAGACCGCCCTGGAACTCCACTGAGTTGAGACCCTGCTCCGCTGGGCCGCTGAAGAGGGTGGAAACCCTTCTTCCGGCCATGTCAACCAGAGAAAGGTCTGCCTGTCCCGAGCCCGGGAGGCTGAAGCTGACAGCGGTTCCAGCGGTCATGGGGTTCTGCTGCACGCTGAGCCCCGTGCCCTCAAAGACTTCGCCATCTTCGATCCCGGTGCTGTAGGTGATCTCGTAATCGTGGTTGCCGCTGAGTGAGGTTTCCGTCATGAAGGCGGGGAAGAATATGGCGTAGTCCCAGCCGGTGGTGGGTACGGAAATGGACACCTCGGCGTTGGGGTAATCGGCTTCGTACCAGTTGAACTGGATCTCGTTGTCGTTGAAGACGAAAGCGCCCACGTTGAAATCGAAGCCGTCCCGGCCGTCGAAGTCGAACTGGACCCAGCCTTCCTGGTAGTCGGCGAGGTTTACCCTGATCCAGGCGATGCCCCTTGTTTCCGGGGGATAGCTTCCCTCGTCGCCGGAGGCGGGAGGGAATTGTGGTTGTTATAGGGGAGAACAGCGGGACCCGAGGCGGGAAGACCGAGGTCGGGGTCCCAGAGGTTATAGGCATCGCTGTAGTTCGGGCCGGTGAAGTAGCGCCACATGCCGTACTCCATGAAGCCCATATCGAAGTCCATTCCATGGGCGATGAACATTTCGTCCAGGGCTTCCCACATGTTGGGGCCGTTCACCGCGGCGCAGTTCTCCCAGACCTCGCGGACGGCTTCCTCTCCGAACAGAAGAGCTATCATTCTGGGCCAGATGGAGTTGCCGTACCAGTGGGGGTTGCCGCTGGCGATATCCAGCCAGGGCTTCCTTACGGAGCTTTCACCCCAGAAACCCATCCAGTCATTCACATCGGGCCATATCTGGTCTTCCATCCATACGGCGCAGTTCTCCAGGAACCAGGTGGGCTCCGTGTAGTCGTAGCTCATCTGGATGGCATGCTGGAACTCGTGGGAGGATGTGGTGGTGAGGTAGTTGTAGCCCAGATTGGTGTTCATGACTATGTGGCTGGCGCTGCAGTTCTGGGTGGAATCGGGTGGCTTGTACTCCCCGCCGGAAGAGCAGTATCCCAGTGTGCTGCCGCCGAGGGTGACCAGGTACACGTCGTAGCGGTTGCATCCTCCCACTCCGTTGTCGGAGGGCGGGGTGATGTAGCCCATGTCACCGCATTCGTCGGCCCGTGCTATAACGAAATACTCAGCCATTTCCTGGGCGTAGGCCTCGGAAACCGCGTCACCTCCGCTGAGGGTGTAGTGGAACCTGAAATTGTCGTCGCTTGTTATGAAGGTTTCCTCGGGGCCTGACAGGTTTGGCCTGTTGACCAGGGGAAGAATCATGTCGATGGTTGCCTGGGAGACTTCGTCAAAAAGAAGAGTGGCCTCGTGGAGAGCGGGTGTTCCGCTTCTCGCCGGCATGGCTCCTTCGGTGTACTCCACTGGCAGTTTCTCCGGTGAAACCACGCTGTAAACCAGATAGAGGGCCCTCTGGTCAACGGTGAGGGTTTCATCGGCTGATATCCGCTGGGCGGCGGTATCAGCGAATGCCCCAGGGAGAGCATCAGTATTGCCGTTAATGCTAACCGCATCTGTCCTCCTATACGAAAATGGCAGGATGTGTTTTCTCTGCCGGTGATAAGAAATGCACTGCTGAGAAGCCATAAAGGCCGAGCAGGAGAGGTGTTTGAAGCGCAGCCAACCCCTTTGAACTCTCAGTGCTGTTTTGCTTTCCAAAACTCTACGCCCTAATCTAGAATGTTTCTTCCCCTATGTCCATAACATCCCGGGGTCTCAATTGGTTCCCCGGGTTCGAGCTTGCGGTGTCCGTCGCCTGTGAACATAGTTACCTACCGTAACACAATCAGAAAAGGAGTCGGTTTGAAAATTACATTCCACGGAGCCGCCAGGGCCGTTACCGGATCACAGCATCTCATAGAGGTTTCCGGAAAAAGGATACTCCTTGACTGCGGTCTTGCCCAGGGAAGAAGACAGGAGAGCGAAAGGCTCAACCGCGAGTATTCCTATGAACCTGCTTCTGTGGACGCGGTGGTACTTTCCCATGCACATATCGACCATTCCGGGAAGCTTCCCGGTCTTGTAAAGAATGGGTTCAGGGGCTCCATTTTCTCCACGGCGGCCACCAGGGACCTGGCCGCAGTCATGCTTCCCGATTCCGCCCATATCCAGCAGGCGGACACACAGTACATCAACAAAAACGGGCCAGGGACGGTCTCGAACCGGTTGAACCCCTCTACGACCTTGAAGATGCCCTCTCCGCCATAGAAAAATTCGTTACCCTGCCCTATGGCCTTTCATTCACCGTATTTCCCGGGGTTGAGCTGAGGTTCCTGGAGGCCGGGCACATACTCGGTAGTTCCCAGGTAGAACTTACCGTTTCTGAAAAAGGTATAAAGAAGGTCATTCTGTTCACCGGTGATCTCGGCAGGTTCGACAGACCTATCCTCCGGGACCCCGACCTGACGCCAAGGCCTGATATCCTGCTGATGGAAAGCACCTATGGAGGCAGGAAGCACGATCCTCAGGAGAAGTCCCTCCTTGATATCGAGGTGGTGATAAATGAAACTGTCAGGAAGGGAGGGAAGATCATCATTCCCGCCTTCAGTGTGGGTAGGACCCAGGAGATACTCTACTTCCTCAACCTGCTTTCCTGGCGGAACGCATACCCCGTATTCCGGTTTTCGTGGATTCTCCCCTCTCCTTCAACGCCACCGAGGTCTTCAAGCTGCACCCCGAGGTTTACGACAAAGAGCTCAGGGACCTTCTCTACGATGGCCACAGTCCCTTCGTTTTCGAGAACCTTCACTTCGTTCAGAGCGTTTCCGAATCCAAGTCCATCAATACCATGAAGGAGCCCATGGTGATCATCTCAGCTTCGGGAATGTGCGAGAACGGCCGGATCCGCCACCACCTGAAGAACAACATCACCAACCCGGCCAATACCATAGTGGTGGTGGGTTTCATGGCGGAACACACACTGGGCCGGAGGATCGCGGAGAAGAACTCCACGGTGAACATATTCGGCGAGCCCTATCCCCTTAATGCCAGGGTGGTCAATGTGGACGGCTTCAGCGCCCACGCCGACCACGACGGCTGATGACCTACTTCAGGGCGGTGGGACAGAAGGCAGAGCATATAGTACTGGTCCACGGGGAAGCGAAGTCGGCGGAGGCCTGGCCAGGGCAATTGGTTCGGAAACCGAAGCACAAATACTGGTCCCGGAACCGGGGAACACCCTTGAGGTTTCTGGAACAATCTAGCCGGTTTCTGATTATATTCGCCCGGCCGTACAAACGATAAAACGAACCAGGAGCGCCTTATGGTATCTTGTATCCTTTTTCTGACCCTTGTTTCCATTTCAGGCTTTGACCCGCCCCTTCAGATGCCCTCCCAGGGGATCGGTTCCGAAACCGTTAGCGAAGGCGTAAGGTCCTTCTCCATGGGGGGAGTCTCCGCGGGCATACCCGATTCCGGCATGGTCTCCATTGCCAATCCCTCGGCATCCGCATGGGCGGGAACAACTGGATTTTCCTTCGGGGCCAGGGTCCGGGACACCGAAGACCCTTCATGGTCCGAGGCTTCCGACTTCCCGGATGTTTCCGTAATGATGTCCCTTCCCCTGGGTGTTCAGCTCTCCGGCGTACTCAGCGGCAGGTCCAGACTGAACTCCACCGACAGTGTTTTCTTCGAGAACGGCTCGGGAACCATCCACTGGTCCGGTTCCACGGCGGAGTCCTACCTTGGCGCTACACTTAAGGCCTCGAACAATTTTGCCTTTTCCCTGGGCGGCAGATGCTTTTTCGGTTCCGCCCTGGGTGATGCCGTAACGAACAGGGAATCCCCGGGACCTATGTGCCTGTTACCCTTCAGTACCGAGACGACATCGCTTTCATATCCTCATGGGGCTTGATTTCGGGGCGTTCTATCGTACAGGAACCGTTTCCGCGGGTTTTCCATCACCACCGACCGCTCGGGAGACCTCTCGGTTCAGCGGGATTACGCCGGCCCCCAAAGCGCCGATACCACAATGCGCTACTCCATTCCCGGCGAACTCTCCCTGGGGATATCGGCAAGGGTTCATCCCAGGGTCCTCATAGGGGTCGACTACTTCGGCAGGAAGGCTCTCACCCTGCTGGGTTCCACCACGGAAGAGGGCAGTTTCACCGCGGCGGGCTTTGAGGTCAACCCCGGCGGGGGTTTCAGGCTTCGCGGCGGTTATCGGACCATGAACGGTCTCTGGCGCGACGGCGCGAACCGCTATTCCGCCGGCCTCGGATACCACATTTCAGGGGGAAACGCCTCCCTCGACGCCGGCGTAAGCTGGGAAAGCTGGAATGAGGACCAGTCCGAAACCGTTTATTTCATGGGGATAAGGGCCTCGGAGAATTGGCTGGGACGGTAGTTCTCATACCGGCCAGAATGGGTTCCACCCGGCTTCCGGGCAAACCCCTGGCGGACATCTGCGGACGCCTCTCATACTCAGGGTTCTCCACGGCGCCGCCGGCGCTTCTCCTGAGAGGCTGGCGGTGGCCACCGATTCCAGGGAGATCTTTGAAACGGTAACAGGCGCCGGCTATGAATCGGTGATGACCGGTCCGGCGGAGAACGGCACCGGAAGGGTATACGAAGCCTGGAAAAAATGGGATCCCGGGAGACAGGATAATCAACCTTCAGGGCGACGAGCCCGGTGCCGACCCATCCTGGATAGAGGCCCTCAGTGCCGCTGACACCGGGCCGAAGTCTGTTTCAACCCTTGTCAGCGCCATTTCGCCGGAGAGGGCGGAGGACCCTTCGGTGGTAAAGGCGGTCTTCACACCTGCCAACAGAGCCCTTTATTTTCCAGGAGCCCGGTCCCCTGGGGTTCCCGGGTTTTTACCAGCACCTGGGGGTTTACTGTTTCACACCGGAAAGTCTTCAGCTCTGCGTAGATTCTCCCCGGGGCACCCTTGCGGCAGCGGAGGGACTTGAGCAGCTTTCATGGATGGAGAACGGCATAGGGATCAATGTCGTTCCCGGTGGATGGAAGGGGATGGGAGTGGACACACCCCAGGACCTTGAGGAGGCCAGGGAATGGTTCGGAAAGAACTGACATCAGGGCTGCCGCTCTTTATAGCAGGCCCATGCGGCATTGAATCGGAAGCCATGGTCATGGAAACCGCAGGCTTCGTCAGAGGTCTTGCCAACCATTTCCGGGGCAGGGCTGAGTTCGTTTTCAAAAGCTCCTTCCTGAAGGACAACCGAACCTCCGCCGGTTCCTGGGCGGGTCCTGGTATGAAGGAGGGGTTGAGGGTACTGGGGAAGGTCCGTGAAGAGTTCGACCTTGCCCTTCTCACCGACATACACACCGCCGATCAGGCACTTCCCGTTTCCCGAGTCTGTCAGATCTTGCAGATACCCGCCTTCCTTTGCCGCCAGACATCCCTTCTTGCAGCCGCCGGCGCCACCGGTCTGCCGGTGAATGTGAAGAAGGGCAGTTCATGTCTCCGGAGAACATGAAGGGGGCTGTTGATAAACTCAGGGAATCCGGCTGCCCCCATGTCCTCCTCACCGAGAGGGGAAGCTTTTTCGGTTATGGTGACCTGGTGGTGGACATGCGCTCCCTTACGGTGATGGATGGCATTTCCGACGGGGTAGTCATGGACATTACCCATTCGCTGCAGAAACCAGGTGCCGACGGCGGGATCTCCGGCGGCGATCGCTCCTTCGCAGTTCAGATGGCTCGGGCCTCCGCCGCCTGGGGGATTTCCGGCATCTTCCTGGAAGTACACCCGGATCCATCCCGGGCCCTTAGTGACAGGGCTGTTATGCTGAGTTTTTCAAAGGCTGAAGAGCTGATTGAAGCGGCCCTCAACTGCTGGCGGGGGGTGAGTGAGTGAACCTCAAGGATATCAGGCTGGTTGCCCTTGATGTTGACGGGACCCTTACCGACGGAAGGCTGCTTTACGGGCCTGAAGGCGTTTCCCAGGCCTTCAGCGCCAAGGACGGACAGGGGATCATGAAGCTGCTTCAGGCAGGGGTTCAGGTTGCCTTCGTATCCTTCAGGGATCTTCCCTCCACGCGAATGCGAGCCTCCGATCTGGGTGTTTCGCTGCTCTGCCTGGGCAGTTCCGATAAGGCTCTTTCCCTTAAAAACCTTGCGGATCACCTCGATATTCCCTCCTCTTCCATCCTTTTCATGGGAGATGACGAAAAGGACATTCCGGCAATGAAGACCGCCGGTGTTTCAGCGTGCCCGGCTGATGCATCCCCCTCTGTGAAGGAGATATGTCACATGACCGCCAGGGCCGACGGGGGCACCGGAGCGGTGAGGGAGATAGCTGAAGCTGTACTGGAGGCCCTTGATGAATGATCTTCTGACCGAGGCAAAACGGGTCTTTCAGATCGAGATAGAGTGGCTTGAGGAAACGCTGTCGATGAATTCCGAGAGCTTTCCCCGGGCGGTGGAACTCCTCCGGGGCACCATGGGCAAAATAGTTGTCTGCGGCATCGGCAAGTCGGGGCTGGTGGGCAGAAAGATCGCCGCTACCATGACCAGTACCGGAACACCTGCCTATTTCCTTCATCCCTCCGAGGGCATCCACGGCGATGTGGGTATGCTTTCCAGGGGAGATTCCTCCCTTGTGCTCTCCAAAAGCGGAGACACCGGCGAGATCTCCGCCCTGCTTCCCATCCTCAGGAAACTGCGCATACCGGTGGTGGCCATTGTTTCCAGCAGGAATTCCCTTCTTGGCCGATTCGCCGATGTGGTACTTGAGCTTCCCAACCGCCGGGAAGCCTGCCCCTTCGACCTGGCCCCCACCGCCAGCACAACGGCAATGATGGCCCTGGGAGATGCCCTTTCCATGGCTATGCTCAAGCTATCCGGGTTTACCCCGGAGGATTTCGCCGAGGTCCACCCCGGTGGTGTTCTCGGCAGAAAACTCCTGATGCGTGTATCCGATCTCATGGAATGTGCCAGTCTGCCCCTTCTTCCACTGGATACCCCTGTCACCGATGCCCTTCAGGAAATGACCGCCCACCGGGGGATATGTCTTGCGGTTGACCAGCGGAACAGACTCATGGGGGTTTTCGTCTATGGCGATCTCGGCAGGCTCATGAAGACAGCCCCTGACCTCCGGGGTCTCAGCCTTTCAGAGGTGATGACCGGGAATCCCGCGGTATGCTCTCCGGATGACCTTGTGGCCCTTGCTGTACAGAGGATGGAGGAGATGGGGATAACTTCCATAGTCGCAGTGGATGACAAGGGGATCCCCATGGGCATACTCTACCTTCATGACGCACTGACCCTGGGTTTCTGAGGGTTCCATTTTCCGGCGGTCTATAGCCGGATCGGTGAAAAATCGGTATCTTTTCACCGGCTATGATCCATATGTGAACAGCCTGAAATGGAGAAATCACCGTTGAAATCAGGATATCCCGGTAACCCTTCCATGCTATGCCTCTCTTTGATCCTCATGGTTGTTTTTGCCTGCGGGAATCCCCCGGAGGAATGGTCCGAGGAGAGCGGAAGGGTACAGACAGTGTCGGAGGTAAGGCTGGTGCAGTCCGAAGAGGGCATCAGGGACTGGATGCTCACCGGGGATTCTGCGGTATACCGCGAAGAAGACAGCCTTCTCACAATTATCGATGTGAACATAGTCTTCTATGAGAATGATATTCCCGAAAGCTTTCTGAGAAGCGATACCGGTTCCTCCGATCTCGTGGACGGCCGGACGGTCCTCTGGGGAAATGTCTTCGCGGAGAATACAGAGGGAAGGACCCTTACCACCGATCTCCTCAACTGGTCCGATTCTATGGGAACCTTCCAGACCGACTGTCTTGTCACCTTCATGATACCTGAATCCACAGGGACCACCACCTGCAGGGCAGGGGAGTGGTTTTTGATACAGGTCTGTCCGCCGTGGGGGATATTACCGTGCAGGAATCCTTCACCGCGGTGACCACCGGTGAGGTTCCCCTTGACCGGTAAAGCCCTCCCCCTCCTTCTGATGCTCTTTGCCGCGGCTGGGTCCGGCGGCGGGGTGTTCACCGTAACATCTGACCACGCATCCACCTCGGAGACCGAGGGAGGAGAAACACTACTCACCCTCAGGGGCAATGTGGTGGTAACCGACGATCAGGTTACGGTAACATCCGATTCCGCAAGGGTATTCCAGACATCAGAACGGGCCGAGTTCTTCTCCGGGGTCCATGTGGAAGCGGACACCCTGAACGCCGATGGTGCCTATCTGACCTATTCCCGTATTACCGGTGTCATGGTCCTGGCTGGAGGCGCCCGGCTTTCCGACGGCTCCTCCACCCTCACCGCGGACAGGGTTGACTGGTTCAGGTTCAGGGACATGGCCACCGCAAGGGAGGAGTGCTCCTCACCGGCGACTGGCTGGGTGAGGTCAGTGGTGAATACGCATTGTATGACAGGAAGCGGGGAAGCCTTTTCGTTACCGTCGAACCGGTTCTGACAAGGGTGGAGGATTCCGACACCACGGTTATAACCGCGGATCGTCTCGAGTTCTTTGAGGAGGGCGAGAGGGCAGAGGCCCAGGGGAATGCCTTCGTAACCATGCCCGGCAGGGACATGGAAACCGAGAGCGAGTATCTCAGGTACTTCGGAGAGGAACAGAGGATGGAGCTCATCGGTTCACCGGAGATCAGGTCCGGGGAGGGTCTCCTTCGGGGCGACTGGATGGAGGGGCTGCTGAATGATAATGGTGCCATTGAGTTCCTTCGAATCGAGGGGGCCGCCTCGGGGAATTTCAGCGAAGAGGTCACCACGGTTGACTTTCATTCACAGAGGCTGAATTTACCTTCCTGGCCGGGGGGGAGGAACTCGACAGCCTCCTTCTGCAGGGAAGCGCCGTTCTCAATGTTTTCGGTGAGGATTCACTGCGGGTGGAGGCAAACACCATATCCGCCGAGGAAATCGTTATAGATTTCTTTGACGGAGAAGCAGAAACGGTGATGGCCCGGGGGACCGTAAGGGGCACATACAGCTGGAGCGGGGAGTTTCGTGACTGACACAGACCGAGCGGACATTCTCAGGGCCGAGGGCCTTGTAAAGAAATACAGGAAGAGGAAGGTGGTGGACGGCGTGAGCCTCGAGGTAAAGAGGGGCGAGATCGTCGGACTTCTGGGGCCGAACGGTGCGGGGAAGACCACAACCTTCTATCAGATCGTCGGCTTCATCAAACCAGACGGCGGAAGTGTGTTCCTGGATCAGAGGGAGATAACCGGGCTTCCCATGTACAAAAGGGCAAGGCTCGGTCTTGGATACCTTCCCCAGGAATCCAGCGTCTTCAGGAAAATGACCGTGGCGGACAACCTCATGTGCATTCTGGAAACCACCTCATTGCCAAAGAAAGAACGCCGTGCCAGGCAGAAAAGGCTCATGGATGAACTGGGGATCACCCGCCTTGCGGATCAGAAGGCATACACGCTCTCCGGAGGCGAGAGAAGAAGGGTAGAGATAGCCAGGGCCCTGGTTACAGATCCTGGATTCCTTCTTCTAGATGAACCCTTCGCCGGAATCGATCCCATAGCCGTGGCTGACATTCAGGAGATCATAAGGAAACTGGCGGAAAAGGGACTGGGTGTACTTATAACCGACCACAGCGTCAGGGAAACCCTAGCGATTACCGACAGGGCCTACATCATGTACGACGGCAGGGTACTGATATCCGGCTCCGCCCAGGAACTCGCCAACGATCCGGAAGCAAGAAAGATCTATCTCGGAGAAAGGTTCACACTCTGACAATGCCGGAACTGAGAACCCAGCTCAAGCTGACCCAGACGCAGAAGCTCGCCATGACCCAGACCCTCAGGCAGCAGCTGGAGATCCTTCAGATGCCCTCCACGGAACTAGAAGGCCTCATCGAAACGGAGCTGGCGGAAACCCCTTCTGGAAGAGGAGGGCAGTTCAGCCGACGGCACCGAAGGTGAAGAGGACAGCGAAAAGGACGAAGAACCGGAAAGGGAGGACCCGGGCGAAGATGATCCCTGGACATATTGAAGGAGATAGACGAGCAGATAGGAACTATGCCCGCAAGCAGGTATCGTGAGGAGGAACCCTGGCACCCCGAAGCGGTGAGAACCCCCACCCTGAGCGAACATCTTCTGGCACAGCTGGACACCATGGAGCTGTCCTCCAACGAGGAAAGCGCAGCGGTATATGTGATCTATTCCCTTGACCGTCATGGCCTTCTGGGTCTGGATCCGGAAGAACTTCAGATCGGATGGGGAGGCCCTGTGAGCATACTGCGAAGGGGAGTAAATATCGTTCAGAGGATGGACCCGCCGGGGGTCGCCCAGTTCTCCGCCAGGGATGCCCTCCTTTTTCAGCTGAAGCGGAGGGATGGCGAAAACGCCGCTGAATCCCTTGAGTACAGGATCATTCTCAGGTGCTTCCATGAACTGGCTGAAAGGAAGATAACCGGTATCTCCGGGGAACTCGGGGTTACCCCGCACCAGGTGGAGGAGGCCATCGAGAGGATCAAGCTTCTCAATCCCTGGCCCGGGGCGGAGTTCGCCGGAAGTTCCAATACCACGGTAATACCGGACATCATCATAGAGAAACACGACGGCAAGTTCCTTGTGTTCCTGAACGATGACCGCTTTCCCCATCTTGCCATAAGCAGCCGCAACCGGCGGATACTGGAGTCTCCCTCCACAGGAGCAGTGGAAAAGAACTATGTGAAGAAGAAGTTCAAAAAGGCCAGCTGGTTCATAAGGGCGATTAGGCAGAGACAGGAAACGGTGACAAGGATAGCGGAGTTCATCACAAGGAAGCAGGAGGGTTTTCTAAGGAACGGGGTGGATTCCCTGGTTCCCCTTACCCTCCAGGAGGCCGCCGAGGCACTGGGCTACAACCAGTCAACCATCAGCAGGGCCATCAACGGCAAGTATGTGCAGTCCCCCAGGGGATACATGAAATGAGGTACTATTTCAGCAGGGGAAGCGCCGACACTTCGGTGGCGGCGGCCACGGTACGGGAAGAGATAAAGAGGATAATTGCCGCGGAGGACAGCAGCAAACCGCTCAGTGACGAGAAGATCGCGGAAATGCTCAACGCCGCCGGCACACAGATAAAAAGACGGACGGTCGCTAACTACAGAAAACAGATGGATATACCGGGCGCCAGGAAGAGAAGGCGCTTCTAAGGGGATTCAGGATGAGCAACGATATCTTCAAGGGCTACAGGGGCGTAACGAGGGAAATGATGGAGAAGCTGGGAGTAAAGGTGTGGGACGATGTGATCCTCACAGCCGGACCCAATGTATTCCAGGGGGTGGTCCTTCCCAGAAGCGAAACCGCCGACGCCGATCACATCGTTCTCAAACTGGCCACAGGCTATAACATCGGTGTATCGGCCACAAAGGTCACTTCTGTGGAGATACTGGGCTCCAGGGAAGCCCACTACCAGATCCCCGAGCAGGCCTTTCCCTATGACGAGAAGAATCCCAGGGTCAAGCTGCTGGGAACCGGAGGCACCATCGCCAGCCGTCTCGACTACAAGACCGGTGCGGTGATCCCCGCCTTCTCCCCGGGCGAGCTCTACGGGGCAGTACCAGAACTTGCGGATATCTGCAACCTTGAGACCGAGAAGCTTTTCGGAATATTCAGCGAGGACATGGGCCCAGAGCAGTACATCACACTTGCGAAGGCCATCGGCGAAGAGATAGAGAAGGGCGTAGACGGCATAATGATAGGACACGGGACCGACACCCTGAGCCACACCGCCGCCGCCCTCACATACATGTGCCAGGACCTCCCGGTTCCGGTGGTTCTGGTGGGCAGCCAGCGCTCCAGCGACCGGCCCTCCAGCGACGCCGCCCTGAATCTCATACACGCCGCCCGTACCGCGGCCTATTTCGACGCCGCGGAGGTAGTCGTGTGCATGTTCGGTCCCACCAGCGACCAGTACGGCCTCCTTCACCGGGGTCCCCAGGTCAGGAAGATGCACTCCAGCTACAGAAGCACCTTCAGGACCATCGGCGACAGACCCCTTGCCATGGTGGACAGAGAGAAGTTCACCTTCCTGAAACAGAACTACCTGAAGCGCGACCTGAACCGAAAGCCAAACATCAGACCGGTCTTTGACCACAGGGTGGGCATGGTCTACTACTATCCCAACATGAAACCGGACATGATCGACTCCATGGTGGACAACGGATACAAGGGCATAGTAATCGCCGGAACCGGCCTCGGCCATGTGAACAAACCCCTGTATGAACCCATAAGAAGGGCAACCGAAGCGGGTGTTCATGTCTTCATGACCGTACAGACCCTCTGGGGATACGCCCAGATGTACGTTTACGACACCGGCAGGCTCCTCATGCAGCGGGGCGTGGTCCCCCTGGCCAACATGCTCCCCGAGGCCGCCTACATAAAACTGGGCTGGGCTATGGGTGTAACCGACGACCACGAGGAGGTCAAGCGCCTCATGCTTACCCCGGTGGGCGGCGACATCACCGACAGCGAACCCCCCGACGGATACATCATCCTTCAGGGAGGTGTGCCCGAGGTGGAGCATATTTTCGAAGGCATAAACCGCTAAAGCCATCCGTAAATTTGACAAATAGATTGCCTAAATACAAGCGGGACAACAGATAAAGCATGAGGGGAGAAACGGATGAAAATTGATATCGAAGCGGTACAGCTGAGCTTTCCCGAGGGATGCAACATCATTCTCGGTCAGTCACACTTCATTAAGACCGTTGAGGACCTGTATGAGTCGGTGGCCGGAGTCATCCCCGGGAGTCCCTTCGGGATCGCTTTCAGCGAGGCTTCCGGCCCGAAGCTGGTGCGAAGCGATGGAAACGATCTGGAACTGAAGAGGATCGCCGAGGAGAACATCCTTGCCATCTCAGCAGGGCACTGCTTCATGATAGTTCTTGGTGAGGCCTTTCCCATTCAGGTCCTCAATGCCATAAAAACGGTTCCCGAGGTGTGTTCCATCTTCTGCGCCACGGCCAATCCGGTTCAGGTGATAGTCGGGAGAACGGAACAGGGCGGAGGGATCCTGGGGGTTATCGACGGAGAGTCACCCACTGCGGTGGAGTGCGAAGAGGATGTTTCAGCCAGGCTGGAGCTTCTCAAGAGATTCGGGTACAAGCGCTGACCGTTTGATCAGCTGGAAGGGGGTATTCATGGAAGAAAGAAAGATAGTCGCCTCCCACATGGACCTGGAGGCGTTCCTGGGGCAGGAGGTCGGTCGTTCCGGCTGGCGGTTGATACCCCAGGAAATGATCACCGCCTTTGCCGATGCTACCAGCGACCACCAGTGGATACACACCGATCCCGCCAGGGCCGCCAGGGAAACCGACTTCGGAACCACCATAGCCCATGGCTTCCTCACCGTTTCCCTCCTTCCAGCGCTTCTCGATGAGATCATCGAGGTGAGGAACTCGAAGATGACCGTTAACTACGCCGTTGAGAACCTGAGATTCGGCGCTCCGGTAAAGGTAAACAGCGAGGTGAGACTGATCCTCACTCTGGAGGAGATAAGGGACCTGAGGGGAATTACCAGGGTCGCTTCGGAGTTACAATGGAGATAAAGGGAGAACCGAAGCCTGCCTACAAAGGCAAGGTAATACTGCTTTATCACTTCGAGTAGTGTCAGGTTTAATTATATGTAAGACAATAGATTACGAGATCTATTTGTCAAATTTACGGATGGCTTTGCCTATCTCCCGGAGGATGTCCTCGGGGCTCATCCTGGGTTTCCACCCGGTGAGTTCCTCCACCTCGTGCTGAAGCAGTACCCAGGATGGAGCGGTGAGCTCCCTGGCCTTGTCCCTTGTTACCATGGGGCAAGAGCCGGTGAAGGTGGAGAGCACCTCCGAGAAGAAGCCCGCTGTATGAACCATGAAGGAAGGCACCCGTAGTCGGAGTATCTTTCTCTGAAAGGCTTCTTCCAGGGCGCTATGGAACCTCTTCCATGTGATCAGCTCAGGCCAGGAGGGCTGGAGGGTCTTCCCGGCAGCCCCGGGGGAGGTCATCACCAGGGTCATGAAAACCGCCAGGTCGGAGACCCCTATCATCGGAAAACCACCAGGCTCTCCGCCGGTGGAAACTGTGATGCCCCTGGAAGCCCACTTGAACAGATCCTCAGTGGCTGAATCACCGGGGCCGAACACAGCCGGCGGGCGGACCACGATGAACCTGTCCATTCCTGTTACCGCTTGTTCCGCAAGCACTTTGCTCCTACCGTAGGCGGTGACGGGCCCGGTGCCGCAGGGGCCGCATGCAGCCTGGCTGGAGGTGAGTACAAAAGGGCCTCAGGGCATACTTGCCTGGCTGCCTTCACCATCGCAGCCGTGGAACCGGCGTTGATCCTGTCGAATTCTTCCCGGCTCCCGGCCTTTACCGCCCCGGCAACGTGCTGGATCACATCGATGCCTTCCAGATGATCGGCCACGCTCTGCCAGTTCTCTATGTCCACCACCCTGACATCGCAGCCCTCAGGTATCAGGGACCTGTCCGAGGTGGGCGGACGGCGGCGATGACGCTGTGCCCCGAATCAAGCAGAGCCCCGGCGAGATTCCTGCCGACGAAGCCCGATACTCCTGTTAGAAAAACTTTCATGAACCTTCCCTTCGAAGGAGGGAATATGCTGCATCAGCTTTGTTTTCGGAAGCGGTGATATTAGATTCATAGGTCAATTTTCATTTTTTTAAACATAAGCGGCGGGGTTCCAATGGACATATTTCAGAAGTGTTTCGATTACGACAGGGCCGACAAGGTCAAGGCAATGGGTCTCTATCCCTATTTCGTTCCTCTCCAGGGTCATGTGGGCGCCGAGATGGAGATCGGTGGTCACGGCCTGATCATGCTGGGTTCCAACAATTACCTGGGCCTTACCGACAATCCCTACGTTATGGAGAAGGCAAGGGAAGCGGTACTGAAGTACGGAACAGGATGCACCGGCAGCCGTTCCTGAACGGAACGCTGGACCTGCACATAGAGCTCGAAGAAAGGCTTGCTGATTTTCTGAACAAGGAAGCCTGCCTCACATACAGTACCGGTTTCCAGGCAAACCTGGGCACAATAGGCACCCTTGCCGGCAGGGAAGACATCATATACCTCGACAGGAAGAACCACGCCTCGATCATCGACGGAGCGCGGATGGGGTACGCCAGGGTGGTGAAGTACCGCCACAACGATCTGGTTCAGCTCAGGCACATACTTGAGAAGAACGCCGGGCAGCCGGGGATGATCATAACCGACGGTGTATTCAGCATGGAGGGCGACCTCGCGGATATCTGCGGCCTGGCAGACCTGGCGGAGGAGTTCAAGGTCCGTCTGCTGGTAGACGATGCACATGGAGTGGGCGCCATGGGAAAAACTGGAATGGGCACCGCGGAACACCAGGGTTGTCATGACAGGGTGGACCTCATGGTGGGCACATTCAGCAAGTCATTCGCCTGTATCGGCGGTTTCGCCGCAGGCCCCGGAGATGTGATCAGTTATCTCCAGCATAACGCCAGAACCAATATCTTCAGCGCAAGTCTTCCCCCGGCCGCCGTTGCCACTGTAATTGCAGCTCTGGACATCCTTCAGGAGCAGCCGGAACTATTGGAAAAGGTTCACCATGCAGCCGAAAGGTGCAGGAACGGCCTTGCGGCAATGGGGTTCAATGTGGGAAGGAGCGCTGCTCCCATCGTACCCATCATCATAGGCGACGACCTGGACTGCTTCAGGTTCTGGAAGGACATGTTCGACAACGGCGTGTTTACGAATCCCGTTGTTTCCCCTGCGGTTGAACCGGGGGGAGCAATGCTCAGAACAAGCTACATGGCAAGCCACACCGACAACATGATCGACAGGGCCCTGGCTGTCTTCGAAAAAGTCGGACGCAGACACAACCTCATTGGTTCCTAGCATGGGTATCGCCATCGAAAGGGTTGAAACACGGAAGCAGAGAAAAGAGTTCATCATGCTTCCCTTCCGGATCAACGCCGGTGATCCCCACTGGGTACCACCGCTTCTCATGAATGTCAGGGCCCTGATGAAGAAAACCCATCCATTCCATGAACACGCCGACGTCGAGTTCTTCATGGCAAGGGGAGAGGACGGCAGGGTTACCGGAAGGATAAGCGCAGCGGTGAACCATGCCCATAACGAGTATCACAACGAGAAGACAGGTTTCTTCGGTTTTCTCGAGTGCGAGAACGACGAGAGGCTGGCTGCCCTCCTTCTTGAAACCGCTGAGAAATGGGTAAAGGAACGGGGAATGGACAGGATCCGGGGCCCCTTCAACCTCTCCACCAACGAGGAATGCGGACTTCTTGTTGACGGTTTCAACACCGACCCCAGGCTCATGATGCCCCACAATCCCCCATGGCTGGGCGGTCTTGTTGAGAACGCGGGCTACGGGAAGGCCGTTGACCTCCTTGCCTACTGGGCGGATGGAGATGAGAACGACTTCGAGAAGCTCTTCAGGGTGGCGGATATGGTGAAACGCCGCGGGAACTGGACCGTCCGGGGAATAAACATGAAGGACCTGAAGAACGAAATGCGGAAGGTCATGGATGTTTACAATGAATGCTGGGGGGAGAACTGGGGCTTCGTCCCCATGACCTCCAGGGAGTTCTCCGCCATGGTTGACGAGCTGAAAATGCTCATTACACCGGAACTCACCCCCCTTGTTGAACTGGACGGTGAGCTCGTAGCCTTCGGAGTAGCCCTTCCAGACGCTAATATTGCCTTCAAGAAGGGCAGGGGAAGGGCACTGCCCTCGGTTCTGGCACTGAAGGTCCCACCCTTCAGGGTAAAGATCGACAGGGTCAGGGTCCTCCTCATGGGCGTTAAGAAAAAGTACAGGAACAGAGGGCTGGAAGCCCTTGTGATAGAGAACATCGTGAACAACAGCAGAAAGCTGGGAATGGGCCGCGGGGAGCTCTCCTGGATACTGGAGGGCAACCGGGAGATGAGGGCCATACTCGAAAAACAGATGAAGGCTGAACCGTACAAGCGGTACAGGATCTATGAGAAGGAATTCTAAATGACCGAAAGAGAACTAGTCGAACTCTACACGAAATTTTTCCAGGGGAAGGATCACCGGCTTATTCCCGGGGCCTCGATCATCCCCGAGAACGATTCCACAATTCTCTTCACCCCGGCGGGAATGCAGCCCCTGGTGCCATACCTGCTGGGTGAGAAACACCCATCGGGAAAAAGGCTGGTGAACGTTCAGAAGTGCATAAGGACCGGTGACATCGACGAAGTGGGCGACGACACCCACCTGACATTCTTCAGGATGTTGGGGAACTGGTCCCTGGGCGACTACTTCAAGCGGGAGGCTATCCTCTGGAGCTGGGAATTCCTCACCGGGAAGGACTGGCTCGGTTTCGACCCGGGTAGGATCAGCGTGACGGTCTTCGCCGGCCAGGGTGACATTCCACCTGATGAGGAAGCCGCCGCCATCTGGCGGGAAGCCGGGGTTCCCCAGGAAAGGATCCACCGCTTCGGCATGAAGGACAACTGGTGGGGGCCCACCGGCGCCACTGGTCCCTGCGGCCCGGACACCGAGATGTTCTATGACACAGGAAAGGAACCCTGCGGAGTGGACTGCCGGCCGGGCTGTTCATGCGGCAGGTTTTTCGAGGTATGGAACGATGTTTTCATGGAGTACAGGAAAACTCCCGGCGGGGAGTACCAGCCCCTGACCCAGAAGAACGTGGACACGGGAATGGGGGTTGAGCGCACCGTGGCCATGATCGCTGGATGCGACACCGTTTACGACATCGGCGTTCTGAAGACCCTCACAAAAAGATACGGGAAATGGCGGGAACCGATGGTTCCTCACCCCGATCCGAAAGGGTGATTGCCGACCACATCCGTGCGGCGACACACATGATAGGCGACGACCTCGGTGTTGTTCCATCCAATGTGGATCAGGGCTACGTGGTGCGCAGGCTCATACGCATTGCCGTCCGGCACTGCCTGAAACTGGGGCTGGAGAAAGATGTTCTGCCGGAGTTCGCCGCCATAGTGGTCGAGGAGGAGGGCCGTGAGTACGGCGAACTGATCCGTAACAGCGGCAGGATATACGAAGAGCTCACCAGGGAGATCGATCTCTTCGGCCAGACCCTCGAGGCGGGTATGAAGCAGTTCGGCAAGATGCTGCCCAACCTTCTGAAGAACCCCAGGAAAACCGTTGCGGGAAGACTTGCATTCAAGCTGTACGACACCTACGGGTTCCCTGTGGAACTCACCGCCGACCTTGCAGCTGAACACGGCATGACCGTTGATATGGAGGGCTATGAAGCCGCCTTCGAAAAACACAGGGAGCTTTCCAGACAGGGTGCCGACCAGAAATTCAAGGGCGGCCTGGCGGACAACAGCGAGCAGGTAACGAAGTACCACACCGCCACCCACCTTCTCCACGCCGCCCTGAGAAAGGTCCTGGGAGATCATGTGCAGCAGATGGGTAGCAACATAACCGCCGAAAGGCTGCGGTTCGACTTCCGCCACCCGGAAAAGATGACCGACGAAGAGATAGCCGAGGTGGAGAGGCTGGTTAATGAAGCCATCGAGAAGGGCATTCCCGTGAATGTATGCGAAATGAGCCCCGGTGAGGCGGAAAGGACCGGTGCCCTGGGCTTCTTCAAGGACAGATACGGTGATGTAGTTAAGGTTTACACCATAGAGGGCTATTCAAGGGAGATATGCGGAGGTCCCCATGTGGAGAAGACCTCCGACCTGGGCAGGTTCAGGATAGCATCGGAAAAGAGTTCTTCCCGGGGCGTCAGACGGATCAGGGGGTGCTTGAATGATCCCCCTTCTTTTCCTCCTTGCCGCCTGGGACTATTCAGGGTCTGGCAGACCACATACGGCAGCATGATACTGGAACAGCAGGGAAGGGCGGTTTCCGGCTGGTACAGCTACGGAGGAATGTCCACCATCGAGGGCACGGTTAACGACTCCGGCAGAATGGTCTTCCGGTACGACGAGGGCAACGCAGCGGGAGAGGGCTGGTTCCAGATGTCCGAGGCCGGCAACTCCTTTTCAGGCCAGTGGAGGGCCGACGGCGCAGGGAGCTGGAGCTCCTGGGAGGGATATCGCTCAGCGGAGGACGGCTCCAGATGGCTGGTTATCCTCGAGGCCGAATGGCAGGAGTCCCTCACCGAGAACGAATACTCCTTCGGAGAGATGCTTCAGGCCTGGCTGGGCAGGCTGGAGGGGTGAACATACGCCACCGGTTCGTCCACGACGCCGAAGATGTGAGGAATGTCTGCTCCGAGGCCGCCATGCTTCCCGGAGATGTCTATCTTGTCTTCGCCAGCCACGGTACCGAGGCGGGGATATCCCTGGACAGGGGAACCATTTCCCCGGCGGAACTGGCCGGGGCCGCCGCCCTGATCCCCAACCTCAGACTTGTTCATTTCAGCTGCTGCCTCATAATGGCCGGGGGCGCCGACGAGGCAATAATCAGAGCAAGGAACGACTGGGATGAAGACTTCGCCGTCTCGGGCTACACCACCTCGGTTGACTGGGGCGGAAGCGCCATCATCGAGTTTTATTACCTGAATCAGATCCTCGAGAACGGCATGACGCCCCTGGAGGCCTCCAGGGCACTGCTGTCGGACATAAGGTTCGCCGGGGCCAGGGGAACGGTGCACATGGACGGCGCGGGATTTGAGATAAGAACACCCTGAACACCAGGAAAGGGCAGTATGGAACTACTAAGGAAACTTTGTGAAACCCATGGCATCTCCGGCAGGGAAGACGCAGTTGTGGAACTTCTGAAAGAAGAGCTGAAGGATCACGCCGACGAGATAAGAACCGATGCCATGAAGAACATCATAGCCATCAGGAGGGGGACCCGGGGGGAGAACAGACCCGGGTGATGCTGGCCGGGCACATCGACGAGATCGGTTTCCTCATCTACAATATCGACGACAAGGGATTCGCCTCGATCTCACCGGTGGGGGGCTGGAGTCCCGGTTCAATAGCGGGCCACACCGTGAAGGTCCACACAAGGAAGGGCGAAGTACTCACCGGAGTGGTCTCGGCGCATCCTGCCCTAACCCCTGAAGCGGCGAAAAAGGCTCCGGACATGGAAAAGCTTTTCATAGACTTCGGCATGCCCGGTGACACGGTGAAGGAAAAGGTGGAGAGGGGAGACTGGGTCTCCATGGACAGCACCTTCCAGGAGCTGGGTGAATGCTTCGTTGCAAAGGCATTCGACGACAGGGTGGGAGCCTACATCATTGCCGAAGCCTTCAAGAAGTACGATAACCCGGAGATAGATGTTTTCTGCGTGGCACCGCCCAGGAGGAAGTAGGTCTCAGGGGCGCAACGGTTGCCGCCCTCTCGGTCAGGCCGGATATCGGGATCGCCGCGGACATCACCGGCGCAGGGGACACCCCGGGGTTCCCGGCGACCCACAGGATAGCCGAACTGGGCAAGGGAGTGGCCATCAAGCAGCAGGACGCAAGCGTGATATGCTCCACCGCTCTTGTGGAGTTCATCAGGAACCTGGCGGAGGAAAAGGACATCCACCACCAGATGGAGATACTTGTAAGGGGAGGGACCGATACCAGCGCAATGCAGAAATTCGGCGGCGATACCCACGCCACCTGCCTCTCCATTCCCACCAGGAACGGCCACAGCCCGGTTGCCATCATCCACCGCCACGACGTGGAGACCGCGGTGGAACTCCTGGTGGAATTCCTGAACACCGCCCACACCTTCCAGGCTGAACCATCGAATGGCGGGGCCCCCGGCGGCCCCGCCCCCGGTTACGCACACTATAAGGGTCATGGAGCTGAGCATTCCTGATTAAGCCTGAATATAGAATTATTGAATTATAAAATTACATAGTTTCAAGAAAACAATATTATTTCTATTATGAGTTAAAAATCTACCATTGTTATTGTATCTCCATGTGTTATTATTCTTAAATAACATAAGGGGGGAACATGGCTAACAATGAAGCTTTCCTGAAGGGTCTTCACGACTGTATCGCGAAGGGAAACTATCTCCAGGCTATCAATGTTGCCTGGAAGGAACTGACCCTCACAGGGGATGAATCCATAAGAAAGCCTCTGGCCCTTGCCCTTTCAAGAACAGGAAACGTAAACAGGGCAATGGAGGTGATACAGCCGCTTCTGGGAAATGAAGATACCGACCACGAAACCCTGGCTCTTGCCGGTGGAATACTGAAGAGGCAGTGGGAGGCAACCGGAGACGGGAGCTATCTGAAGGATTCCTACTCCTACTATCTGAGATCATTCAGGGAGGGGGAAAGCTACTGGGCAGGGATCAACGCCGCCACGCTGGCCTCGGTAATGGATCTCGACGTTGCGAAGGTGCTTGCCGACGAGGTCCTGGAGATATGCTGGGAGGAGTATGGCAGATTGGGAACCCGCAGCCCCTTCTGGCTTCTGGTCTCCATTGCCGAGGGTCATCTTGTGAAGGGCGATGTGGATACCGCCATCAAGTGGTATAAGCTCGTCACTCCCATGTCCTACAAGTCCGTGGGGCAAATCAAGACGGTTAGAAGGAATGCCGCCATCCTGGGAAGGAAACTGGGCGGGGAGATCCCCAGGTTGCTCAGCGAGGCGATACACACACCGAAGATCGCCTTTTTCGCCGGTCACAGGATCGACAGGGAAGGGATGCCACCCCGGTTTCCCCAGAGGGATACGGAGAAGGTCAAAAGAAACCTGAGGGCGGCACTGGGTAAACTGAGGATAAGCGTCGGGGTAGCGTCCCTGGCCGACGGCGCCGATATACTGTTTCATGAATGCCTGATCGAAGCGGGAAGGCAGAGCCGTGTGGTACTCCCTTCTCCCGTGGCGGACTACAGGGCCAAGCTGGCGGCGGACGATCCCGGGGGATGGCTCGAGCGGTTCGACAGGGTACTTGAAAATGCCTCGGTGGTGGAAGTGGTATCCAGGGCCACCTTCGATCACTACGATGAGGACGCCTATTCGCTTGCCACGGACTTCATGATCGGCTACTCCCTCAACCTGGCGGAGGAACTGGATGGGGATATGGTCCCTATCGTAGTCTGGGACAAGAAGATAAAGGAGAGGAAGGGTGGAACGTACTGCGCCGTTAAAAAGCTTCGATCCTTCGGCCTTGAACCGGAAACAATTCCCCTCTTTCCGGTAACCGAGAAGAATGAGGGTCTCAACGGAATCAGGGATCACGGGTACGAGGGAAATGTTCCCTTCAGCTGCTCCATGATAGTCATTGGACCGGGGAGGGATTTCTCATCTGATCAGGCCAGGGCCATCCACCTCGGGGCCATACTGGAACAGGTCAGAAAGGTGCTCCGGGCGGGGAATTATCCCGTTCTTAAAAAGAGCCTTGGCTATGAGGAGGTTTACCTGGTATTCCATGAAATCTCAGATGCCCACGCATTCCTTGCAGACCTGGTAAAGGACCGGTGCCAATGCACAGTTACGGCCCATACCGACTTTTCACTGCTGTTTGATGAGAGATCCTTTGCAACCAGGCAGCTCTACAGCCCCGCCCTCTCGGAAATGGTTTCCCTCGGCAGGAATCTCTATCCCGGTGATGTGTTCTGCACAACGACCTACCGTTCACTGGTCAGGTTCTCCAAGCTGAATTCCTTCGGTTTCCAGTACGCGGGAAGCTACTCCGCCGAGGAAGAGGAAGACATCAATCTCTTCAGAATGCGATTGGAGGACACGGGCTGATGCGCCGGGGAATCATCCGCCGAACCATCGAATTGCACTCTTTCAGAGGCTGAGATACCCTGTTACCCATGATCTTCGCCCTTTACCCCGGGTTTCCTGAAATGTATCTTTCGCCTGGGGTACGTACATTTTCCCATGCACGGGGGTTATGATGAAGTCTGCATTTATCGTTCTGCTCATGGCTGTGACGGTTCTGTTCGCGGAGCTGCCAGGAATGACCGGGGATATCGAAGTGGTTCAGAGGGGGGCAGTTCGGTCCATCTTGTTGGAACTGCACCGGGCCCCTTTCGGATTCCCGCGGCTTTCGAAACACCTGAAGCGGTTTTCGAGCCCCCATCGGAATACCAGGCTCTGGAAACGGTTCTCTGCAGGTTCGTCGTTCCCGACAAGGCCGGTATCTTTCCGGTGTCCGTGGACCTTTTCGATGAATCCCTGGGGATGAACCCCGTCATAGAGCTTACTGATCAGGCACAGCAGGCGGTGGACCTGGCGCCTCTATGGCTCCAGGAGCACCTTATCTGGAAGTTTCTATCCCTTACTCCTGAGAATCAGGACAGGTACGGCTCCCTGCTTATGGCCCACCAGGGGCAGGAGTATTTCGACGAGCTCGCCTTTACCGTGGCCTACCTTTCCTGGACCATACTGGCAATTCCCTCCTGGGACGAGGGAGTTCTGGTGGAGAACGCCCAGGGCATTTATGATCTTGACCCCTATCTGAGTTATGTGAACGTGGTTGATTACTCCGGGGACGATTACTACAGCACAACCGAGTACTACACCATTCAGGGCAGCGATACCGTATGGGTGGAGATACCCAGGGAGATCTACTACCACTTCGTCGTTATGCCAAAGGTTTCCGATGAGCGCCCCCTGAACGATTCCACGGTGTACGACGAGTTCTGGAGGCAGTACCTCTGGGACATGGACGACCCGGGCTATCCGGTTTTCAACGAGGTGATGAACCCCAATGTGCTGGTTTTCTGGGACGAGCAGACAAAGAACTACGGCTGGTCAACCACCCCGGAGTTCTCCGACAGCCTCCACGCTGTTGACATCATAAGCAAGTGGACCAGGGCTACCATCCCCGAGTCCGCGTCGGGGAACAGACCCATTCAGCCAAATGTGATAGCCCACGAACACAACGGGAACTGCGGCGAGACCCAGGACCTCCTCTCCGCAGCTGCAAGGATGGCTCTCATACCGGCATGCTGCGTGATGGACATAAACGAGGACCATGTCTGGTGCGAGCTCTGGTGGGACGGCAGCTGGCGGGGCTGGTACGTGGACACTGTGAATAATCCCAACTGCGCCTACGACTACACCTACGGAGGCTCCAAGGACTGCAGCTGCATCTGGAGCTGGAGGAATGACGGCTTCACCTGGGACCGGGCGGGCTACTACACCGACAGCTGCACCTTCACGGTAACCGTTACCGACTCTTCAGGAGTTCCCGTGGACAACGCCACCGTTCAGATCGCCAGCGAGGGATGGCAGACCGGCAACCTCTACAGGGGAACCTGGGGTCAGACCGACAGGAACGGTGAGATAACATTCGTTCTGGGTGACAACCAGAACTACTACATGAACATTTCCTCGGCCCTGGGTAACTTCGGCAGTGGCGGTTATGAGGAAATGATAGTCAACAGTATCGCCGGACAGGATTACTCTTTCCAGTGGAGCCCCCCGGAACCCATGCCGGTTGTTCCCTGCAGCGAACTCCCCGAGGGCAGCTGGACTAAGTACCTCATACAGGTTGACTTCGAACTTCCTGCTGATCTCATGAACGGAAGGGACTACTACGCCGCGCCCAGGTCAGAGTTCGCCGAGCCCCTCGATGGAGGCACCGCCGACTTCTTTATAGCTGATGAGGAGAATCTCGCCCTCTACCAGGCTGATGAGGAGTTCGAATGCTACGAACTTATTGAAGGCCAGAGTTCCGGCCAGGTCTGGTTCTACGCACCCCATACCGACAACTGGTTCGTGGTGTTCAGCGGGGACAGGCACCAGGGTCTTCAGACATTCGCCAACGCTTCTGTGACCCTCTGGCGACACGACGGAACTGGTATCCAGGACGGCGTGCTTAACACCACCGCCGCGGTCTCTCCCAACCCCTGTGCCTCCACCGCCTCGGTGCGGTTCACCACCGCGTCGGCTGGGCCGGCTTCCATCCAGGTGTATGACATTCAGGGAAGGCTGATGCAGACTGGTTTCCAGGGTATTCTCGAGGCCGGCTCCCACAGCCTTGACCTTGACGGGTCAGAGCTTTCCAGCGGCCTCTACTTCGTCAGAATTGCCGGAGAGGGTGTTAACACGATGAAGAGCCTTACCGTAATAAGGTAAATCCTCTTGACCGATCCTTAGCCGGGCGGGGTTCATGCTCCGCCCGGTTCGGCATATTCCTCTATGAGTTCCTTCGTGGTGTTCCTGTAGATCCTGAATCTCATTCCGCCCAGGTGCTTGCCCCCGTACCATCTTGCGACGAGAACCAGGCAGTCCTCAGCGTTCATGTTCCTCATGGTCTCAAGTATGCAGTTACCGGAACCGGCCTCGCCGCCGTCGTTCTTCAGTTCAGTGCCGTCGGAGAACCTCACCGCCCAGCTCAGGTGGCTGGCCTTTTTCATTTTGTACTTCTTTGAGAGCATCCTGATGGACTTGTCGGTATGGGCTTCCCGGGAAATTGGGGTGCCGCAGGCCAGGAACCGGCTCTGTTTTTCCAGAACGGGCGTTCCGGAAACGGTTTCCTTCAGGGTTCGTGCTTTACCTATTAGAAACCTCCGGTTCTGTCCCGCGGCACCGTCGAGGAGGGAATATATTCCCGGAGAGAAGCCCGTCAAAGCCCTTTCAGAGCCTGGAAATGTGCTCCGCCAGTAAGTTCATCCCTTTTAACTCCTTTCCACTGTACATCAGTTCGAGGAGGGGCTTCTTGAGCTTCCCGGTACCGTGTTCGGCACCCACGGTCCCACCAAGGGAAACCGCCCGGCGTGCCATGAGTTCCACTGCCCTTTCTGCGGTGGCCATATCACTGGAATTCATGGGTATAAGGTTCGAATGGAGGTGCCCCTGGCCGCAGTGTCCGAAGATCAGGTATTCCATGCCGGTGTCCTCAAGCACGCTTCGCATGTAATCGTGATAGGCCTGAAGCTTTGCCGGTGGAACAGCTGTGTCGGTGGCCACCTTGTGGATGTCCGGATCCTTCGCCGCCAGGCCGGCGATGAGCCTGTTCACCGTTTCCGGCAGCAGATGCCTGAACTCCCTCAGCCTGTGTCTTTCGCCGTCATCGAAACCTCCCCAGGTACACCCGGGGGAGATCCCCCTTTCCTCAAGGAGAACATCCAGGGCCTCCAGCACCGTGTCCAGCTTCTCCCCCCGGGGAACCTCGATACAGGTTTCCAGTACCCATGGCCCTCCGGGAAACTCCGGAGGTTCCGTGTGTTTCCTGAGGAAATCCAGGCAGGGGGGAGCCATGGCCTCGAGTTCCCTGACGGGCATTTTCGATGCCATGATGTCCGCCCGGAGCCCCCAGAACTGTTCTTCGTCGCAGAATACCGCCAATGTGGCGGTGGTTTCAGGTTTTCAAGGAGCATCAGGTCCGCGTCAAAGATGAGCCCCAGACCGCCCTCGCTTCCTATGAACAGGTCGATCAGGTCCATTTCCGGGGATATGTACAGGCCTGCGGCATTCTTCTTGAACTGCGGTCTTTCAAGGGCTGGAAGAACCAGCTTTCCCAGTACAGGGTGATTTAGCCTTCCCCCTGTGAACCTGTATTCGCCCCGGGTTATCTCAAGTTTCCTGCCGGAATGAAGAATCAGGGTGATCCTGTTGACCCAGTTCCTGGTGGATCCATAGCGGTAGCTTGAAGCCCCGGAGGCATTGGTGGCTATGGTGCCCCCGATGGATGCGGTGGTTTCCGTGGGGTCCGGGGGGTAGAAAAGCCCGGGAAATGTCTTCCGGCAGTATTCCTCCACTGTTCCAATGGTTTCCCCTGCCCTAACCCTGATGATGCCCTCCCCGGGGTTTTCGATCCCGGTGAGCCTTTCGGTGGAAAGCACAGCGCCACCCATTGGCACCGCACCTCCGGCCACTCCGGTCCTGGCGCCGGATATGGTCACCGGCACCCGGTCCTCCCTGCACTCGTCCAGGAAGCTTGAGGAGTCACTGAGCCCTCGGGCCAGGCGGCGGTCTGGCAGTTCCCCCCGGACAGGGATGACTCGTCGGTTAACAGTTCGGGATGATTATCACTTATGTAATGGGTTCCGCGGAGTGTTCTCACCGGTTCTCCCTCCGTATCGGGTAAAGTACTCTAAGCACATCACAGGGTTCTCCGCAATACCCGGTGCACTTGAAGGAACATATTGCATTCTTCATAGTAGAATGTTGGTATGAAGCGGCTGGAATCATAAAGAAAGGAATTCCATGGGACAGACCTTTGCCCAGAAAGTCCTCGGCAGAGCCGCGGGAAGGACCGTGGTGCCCGGAGAGATCGTTTTCGTTGAGCCGGACCTTGTGCTTACCCACGACAACACCTCGGGGATAATAGGCAAGTTCGAGTCCACGGTACCCGGCGGGCGGGTCAAATACCCCCACCGTCTGGCCATAGTGCTGGACCATGTGATCCCCGCCGCCAGCAGCAAAGACGCTGCCGGCCATGCCAGGGTAAGGAAATTCGTGCAGGAACAGGGTATAGATCACTTTTACGACATCGGCTGCGGCATCTGCCACCAGGTCCTTCCGGAGCAACACCTGGCCCTTCCCGGGGGAATAGTGGTGGGCAGCGATGTCCATACCTGCACCTACGGAGCGTTCAACACCTTCTCAACGGATATCGATCCAACGGAAGCCGCCGGCCTCTGGATCACCGGCAGAACATGGTTCAAGGTCCCCGAGACCATAGAGATCAACCTCGATGGCCATTTCGATAACAGGGTTTCAGCGAAGGACCTCATACTGACAGTGATAGGAAAACTGGGCGCCGACGGGGCCAACTACAAGGCGGTGGAGTTCCACGGCTCTTCCCTTGGAAGCCTGCTCATCCACGAAAGGATGACCATCGCCAACATGGGCAGCGAAATGGGGCGAAGATCGCGGTTTCCCGGCGGACAGGATAACGCAGAACTTCCTCTTCTCCCCTGACATCTGCAGCGGGGCCCTCTGGAGCGACTCCGACGCGGAGTTCTGCGAAACACACGATTTCGACCTTGGCGAAATAGTGCCCGTTGTGGCAAAGCCCCACTCCGTTGATAATGTGTGCCCTGTGAAGGACCTTCCGGAAACCAGGGTGGATCAGATCTATCTGGGTACATGCACCAACGGAAGGGTGGAAGACCTGAAGTCAGCCCTTGCTGTAATGAAGGGAAGGGCGGTGGTGCCCTCGGTGAGGCTCCTTGTGGGGGCGGCCAGCCGCGACGAGTTCGTGAAGGCCCTTCAGCAGGGGATAATAGAGGACTTCGTTAAGGCCGGAGCCGTGATCATTCCCCCGGGATGCGGCCCATGCCTTGGTGCCCATCAGGCGCCCTGGCCCCGGGGGAGGTCTGTCTCTCCACTGCGAACCGCAACTTCAGGGGAAGGATGGGGGAGAGTGAGGCCCTTATCTATCTTTCAAGCCCTGAACCGCCGCGGCCACCGCGGTCACCGGGGTCATAACGGATCCCAGGGAGGTTTAGGAATGGCCGTTCACTACTACGATAAGGATGATATCAACACAGACCTTCTCTTTCCCGGTAAGTACACACACACCTGCGCCACCGGCCCGGAAATAGTCCCCCATCTCCTGGAGGACCTCGACCCCGGTTTCCACCAAAGGGTCAGGCCAGGGGACATAATAATTGCCGGTTCAAACTTCGGATGCGGCTCAAGCCGGGAACAGCCGGCACTGGGGCTCAGGCACGCCGGGGTGACCGCCGTCATAGCGAGGTCATTCGCCAGGATATTCTACAGAAGCTCCATCAACCAGGGCCTTCTTCCCATCCAGAGCCCGGAGGCGGTGGATCACTACTCCCCGGGGGACGAGGTAACGGTGAACACCGGGGAAGGAACCGTTACCGTTGGCGAAAAGGAGTTCTCCTTTCCTCCCCTTCCCGAAGAAATGCTGCAAATGATCGAGGCCGGGGGACTGCTCAACTGGATAAGGAAAAACAATGCTTAGCGGAATACTTATTGCCCTGGTCACCGCCTCCCTTCCCGGGGGGCTCGGAATAAGCGCCGGAACATCCATCTCGTCGTTTTCACCGGTGGAGGAACAATATGAGTCCAGGTTCCGTACCCCGGGGGTGTCCTACGGTCTGGTCCTGTCCCTTGATTCTCCGGGACCCCTTGTGTTCCATCTCGGCGGGGAATACTTCAGAAAGACCGCCTCCACCGGCTGGGACGGCGAGATAAGCTCCCTTGTTTTCTGGGCCTTTCCCTGCGGACAGCTTGGTCTCATGGACGGATTCAGTATGTTTGCCGGGCCGGGGATAGTGGGTGTTTCAGGTGACTACTCCGGAACCGACGACTTCGGCAGTTTTGTTGAAGAAACCGGTTCCAGCGTTGGATTTGCCGCCTCCGCCGGGGCTGATATACGCCTGTGGGGGCCGGTTTCCGCCAGGCTTGAATACAGACGTGGTTTCATGGACATGAAAAGCGACAGGGTCATGAAAGATGGCCAGGAAACCGTTATCTTCCCGGCGGTGGATACCGATCTGGGTTACTCCCAGTACCTGTTCTCACTGAACTTTGAAATACTGCCCGTTGACGCAGGCGGTGTCTGAAAATAGAATTGTGAACTTCGCGGAGCCGACGTGGCTCAGTTGGCAGAGCAGCTCACTCGTAATGAGCAGGTCATCGGTTCGAATCCGATCGTCGCTCCAGCTTCGCTCCCGAAGGGGATCTCTCTTGGACGAACCCATAATCAGCGGCTCCGGTATCAGGGGCATTTTCGGCAGGAATTTCACCGTTCAGGATGCCTGCGGCTTCGCCGCGGCCTTCGGGGAACTCGTGGGCCCCGGCGGTGTGATCGTGGGCAGGATACCAGGAAGAGCGGCCCGCCGTGGAGGCGGCGGTATGCGCCGGTCTCATGGGTGTGGGCTGCACCCCTGTCCTCATAGGCATAGCACCCACGCCAACGATTCAGCTCGAGGCAATGGGAAAGGGTATCCGCGGCGGGATCGCCGTTACCAGCAGCCACAATCCCGGGGAATGGAACGCCCTGAAGCTCATCGGCCCCGACGGCGTTTTCCTCAGGGCCGGAGCCAGGGAAGAACTTGCCCGGCTCCTCGCCTCCCCCAGGAAATGGGTGGATTACAGGGGTTCAGGCTGTTCTGAAACCCTTGAGGGGGCCATTGAACGCCATGTAGCGAGGGTCCTTTCCCTTCCCCTGGTGAGAAGGGAGGGCAGACCCCTCGGTGTGGTACTGGATGTAACCGGAGCCACCGGAGCCCTTTTGGGGCCGGCAATGATGGATGCTCTGGGGGTTCAGTGGGAAATGATAAATGCCGGTATGACCCCGGAGGGAGACTTCCCCAGGGTGGCGGAGCAACCACCGAAAGCCTTTCCATGCTTGCAGAGGAAGTGGTCCGCAGGAAGGCGGACATCGGCTTTGGCTTTGACCCCGACGGCGACAGGCTGGCCCTGGTGGACAACAGGGGCAGGATCATTGGAGAGGAATACACCGCCGCACTGGCATTCGACCACGTACTCTCCCGCAGCCCGGGCCCGGCGGTGGTGAACCTTTCCACCTCGTGCCTTTCCGAGGATGCGGTCTCCAGGCACGGCTGCACACTGTACAGAAGTCCTGTGGGCGAAGTGAACGTTATAGAGGAAATGGAAAAAAGGGGCGCCGCAATAGGCGGCGAGGGCAACGGTGGTGTGATACACGAAGAGTGCCATCTGGGCCGGGACAGCGCGGTGGCCATGGCCTACGCAGTGTCCTATCTCAGGGATAACCCTGAAACCACCCTTGCGGACTGGGCGGACAGCTACCCCTCCTACATCAATATGAAGAAGAAGGTGGACTTCAACGGAAGCTTTGAGTGCCTTTCCGCTCTGCTCACCGATTCCATGGGCAAGCCCCACGACACACGGGACGGCCTCTGGTGGAAACGGGAGGGCGGCTGGCTTCACATAAGGCCATCGGGCACCGAGCCCGTGGTGAGGTTCATAGCCGAGAACACCAGCCGTATCATCCTCGAAGGCGACTATGAAGTATTCAGAAAGGTTCTCACATGTGTGGAATAGTTGGATATGTGGGCCACGGCAGGGCGCTGGACGTGCTCATAAGCGGCCTGAAAAGGCTTGAATACAGAGGTTATGATTCCGCGGGGTACTCCCTGCAGACCGACCACTCCCTTCTTGTGAGAAAGTGCGTGGGGAGGGTTTCAGACCTTGAAAAGATGGACACCGGCAACGCCGGGGACGCCACCACCGGCATAGCCCACACAAGGTGGGCCACCCACGGGGAGCCCTCACAGATCAACGCACATCCCCATGGGGATTCCTCCGGGAGGATCTCCCTGGTTCACAACGGCATCATAGAGAATTACAAGTCCCTGAGGGCGAAGCTGGAAGCCCAGGGGATAGAGTTCGAGTCTGAAACCGATACCGAGGTCCTGGCAAAGCTCGTGGGCACCGAGTACGACAAGGGCAAGGGTCTTTTCACCGCGGTGAAGGATGCACTGGCCAGGGTAAGGGGAGCCTATGGCATAGCCGTGTTAAGTGCCGACCAGCCATCAACCCTGGTTGCCGCCCGCTACGGAAGCCCCCTGGTGGTGGGCATCGGCGACGGCGAGAACATAGTGGCAAGCGATGTGGCAGCCATAGTATCCCACACCAGGAACGTGATCTACCTGGAGGAGGGCGAGATGGTGGAGATAACCACACTGGGCATCTCCTCGAACTCATCGGATCCCCGTATGACCAGAGACCGCATCCAGCATGTGGACTGGGACCTGAGCGAAATAGAGAAGGACGGCTTCGACCACTACATGCTGAAGGAGATCTACTCACAGCCGGAGTCACTCCGGAACGCCTTCCGCGGAAGACTGGACCTGGGCGAGGGAACCGCCCATCTGGGTGGTCTGAACATGACGGACAGCGACATGAGGGCGGTGAAGAGAATAGTGATAACCGCCTGTGGAACCTCATGGCACTCCGGTCTCATAGGCAAGTACATCATTGAGAACCTGGCCAGGATACCGGTGGATGTGGAATACGCAAGCGAGTTCAGATACCGTGACCCGGTCCTTGAAGACGGCACCGTGATGTTCGTGATCAGCCAGAGCGGTGAAACCGCCGATACCCTGGCGGCCCTGAGACTGGGAAAGCAGAGGGGAATAAAAACCTACGGAATAGTGAACGTGGTGGGCTCCACCATTGCCAGGGAAACCGACGCCGGGGTCTACATCCATGCCGGGCCGGAAATAGGAGTGGCTTCCACCAAGGCCTTCACCAGCCAGACCATGATACTCTCCCTGATAGCACTGGCCCTGGGCAGGGCAAAGGGAACACTGACCAAAGAGGAGGGGAACGTCATCTGCCGGGATATCATGGAGATCCCCGGCAAGGTGGAGTCCATACTCCAGGGCAGCGCCTACATAATGGAGATAGCCAGGCAGTTCACCTATGCGGGGAACTTCCTTTATCTGGGCCGGGGGGTGAACTATCCCGTGGCCCTGGAGGGCGCGCTGAAGCTGAAGGAGATAAGCTACATACACGCCGAGGGATACCCGGCTGCGGAAATGAAGCACGGTCCCATAGCCCTCATCGACGACCTCATGCCGGTGGCGGTGATCGCCGTGAAGGACGCCGCCTACGAGAAGGTCATATCCAACATTCAGGAGGTAAAGGCCCGGCGGGGAAGGGTGCTTGCCATCGCCACTGAAGGTGACATTGAGATGCAGAGCACCGCGGACTGGGTGCTGGAGATACCACCCGTGGCGGACATACTGGTTCCCCTGCTTTCAGTGATCCCCTTCAGCTTCTTGCCTATTATGTGGCTGTGGCCAGAGCCTGCGACGTGGACAAGCCCAGGAACCTGGCAAAAAGCGTAACAGTGGAATGAAATGACAATGTACGCTGTTCCCGGGCACAGTGAATGGGGAATGAACTGAAGAAACTGCCGGAACTGATCCACTGGAGCGGCATAAAGGGTATTTTTCACACCCTGGGCAAGACCCTGGGCACCTTCTTCCATTCCATGTACGTGGAATGGAGCAGGGATGACATCTACTTCGGCGCAGCGGCCATTGCCTTCAACATAATGGTTACGCTGATTCCCCTGGCGGTTCTTATCTTCCAGCTGAGCGCCCTGGCGGTCACAGGAGACATTTCCATCAGGGAGGAGTTCATTAACTGGCTCACCGAGCTGAACCCCTTCGTTCCCGAATCTGTCATAGCCGACCTCGAGGGTGCGGTCCTCAGAAGCAGCTCCACGATAAGCATAATAGGTTTCGTAACTCTGCTGTGGCTTGTGAGTCGGCTGTTCGGAACCATCAGAACAGCCCTTGACAAAATATTCCAGGCCCCGGGTCGGCATGTTGTCTGGGGAAAGCTCTATGATTTCCTTCTGGCAATTCTTGTGGCGGTGTGTTTCGTTCTGGCGGCGGTTTTCAGCATAGCAGCGGGACTGGCGGCGGATTCACCGGTGGGGGAATTCCTTACCTCCGTTCCTGTTATAGGCCACGCCCTCAGCGGGTTTTTCGCCAGCGTACTCAGCGGCACCTTCACCTTCCTTGTGTTCTTCCTGCTCTACTGGGCAGCCCCCAACAAGACCATGTCCGTGAGGCTGTGTGCCATAACCGCGGTTCTGGCAATGGTACTTTCCACCGCGGGAACGAAGCTTTACATGTGGACGGTGAGCGCACCGGACTGGGGCGTGGTTTATGGTTCCTTCATAGGCATCATGGCCACTGTTTTCTGGCTGTATTGGCTTTGTGTGATCTTCATAGGGTCGGCGGAGGCCACGTCGGTGGCCCACAGAATGCGCCTCATGTCTAAACGGAGAACTTGATCTCCAGTATGTCTCCGTCCTGAACGGTGTAGTCCTTCCCCTGGAGGCCTATCTCACCGGTTTTCCTCAGTTCGGTCTCGTCCGGGGTTCTATGAAAGACCTCAAAGGGGATCACCTGTGCCCTTATGAACCCCCGGGCCAGGTCGGAGTGGATGGTTCCCGCGGCATCCAGAGCGGTGCTTCCCCTTTTTATGGGCCATGCCCGCACCTCGTCCCTTCCCATGGTCAGGAAGCTGATCAGGTCGAGCAGGGAATAGGCCTTTTCCAGAAGTCTGTCTATTCCCGGAGCGGAAAAGCCCATTGATTCCAGGTACTCGCCCCTTTCATCCGATGGGATATCGCAGAGTTCCAGCTCGAACCCGCTGTCGATCCCCAGGAAAACACCCCCGTGTTCCGCCACCACACCCTTTACCTCTTCCTCCGGGGAAACGCCTTCACCGGCTCTGTTGGAAACCACAAGAAGGGGCTTCAGGGATGCCAGTGCGTATGGGGAGAGCATATCGGCCTCCTGTTCCGTGAGGTCCATGAGCCGCAGGGGGGTCTCGTTCTCAAGGAGCTCGAGGGTCCTTTCCAGAAGCCGTGCTTCCGATGACTTCCCCCTGCTCTCCTTGCGAAGCCTCTCTATCCTCTTCTCGGCGATTGCGAAGTCGGATATCATCAGCTCCGATTCATTCTGAAGGAAGGCTTCCGTGAGGTTGCCCAGGGCATAGTTGTCCAGAACGAAGGCAAGGGCGGTGGCCTCCTTGAGCCTTCCCAGGTTCTTCGGGCTGAACGCCGGTGACGGGATGTCGGTGAAGGAAACGCTGGCCCTTACCACGCTGGCCGGCTGCCAGTGTTCCGTGAGGAAATCGACCCGGGGGTCGGGAACATGAACGGTGAGGGGTTTGCCGGTGTCCGCTTCCGGACTTCCCGCCAGGGCTCTGTACAAGTTGACCTTCCGCAGCCGGGCTGCCCGGCGAGTGCAATTTTCATGTTCATAACCCCCGGATGGAATATTGTTTTACCGAGGCCTAATCTAAGTGATTCGGCTATTCGGTGAACACTCTTACCGTATCGCCGTCGGCGCTGTCCACATTCACCTCAAGTTCCCTGAGGGCCTCTATGAGTTCCTCGGTGGGAAGGTCTCTAAGGGTGGAGAGGTCTATTCCATGGTCTTTCACAGCGTCGGCGGCGTCTGCGGGCATCAGGGCGGACAGTTTGATCCCTGTCCTTATGAGGCTCATGGGAACCTTGACGTTCACCTTGTCGCCATCGGAGCTGTCAACCACCACCCGGAGGTATCGGGGCATCCCCTCGGTGGTTTCCACGGCTTCCCGTGAAGGAGTTTCCGACCTTTCGGAAACGTTAACCTTCTCCAGCAGGGCGGAGGCTTCGTCGGCGGTGATCTTGCCCTCGGCGAGCATTTCGAGGATCTTCATTCTTGAGTTGTTCATTTTTCAGCTCCCTTACACGAATGAGAGATAGACGCCATGGTCATCTCTGCTGTTTACATCGACCTTCAAACCATGAAGCGAAACGATGATCCACCAGGCCAGATGGGCGTTCCGCAGCAGTTTCCTTTGATCGGACCTGGGAAGGAACGGTGAGATCAGTATGGCCAGGGGGACCAGGGGAATGAGAAGAAGCCACAGAAGGAACCAGGGGAGGGGGATGGGAACCTTACCGACCTTTACTATGAGAAAAAATGCAGGCATCACAGGACCTCCAGAGCCTCTTTGACTGAGATCTCCCCCCGCTTGAGTTTCTCGAGGGTGGTTTCAGGCAGTGGGTTCATGCTCATTCCCCTGTTAAGCTTGTCCACCAGCTTTTCCAACCTGGCCCTGGCGGTGGGGTAGCTTACGCCAAGGGCTTCCTGGAGTTTCTTTATGGAACCGTAGCTTCTGATGAAAGCTATCCCCAGTGCAAGGTCCTCGGAGGACAGCCCCGCCAGGGGATCCATCTCGAAATGCCCTTCAAGGGAGAGGTCGCATACCCGGCAGTGGAGTTTTACCGGAACCATGTTCCTTCCGCAAGAGGGGCACCTGATATCACCAATATTCATTCCAACCTCCATTTCGTTAATTGTAATATAAGAAAAAATTAAGAATGTCAAGGTTTGAATTGAGAAAATTCAGTCTGAGTTCCTTCGTCCCCTGTCATTGACCCGGCGGGGAAATTGTTGCCTATTTAACGTATAATGTTGGGGAAGGAACAAGGAGGGAATTAATGGCTGTTGTTTCGGTGATTCTCGGTGGCGGCAGGGGTACAAGGCTCTTTCCTCTAACCCTCCACAGGAGCAAGCCGGCTGTGCCCATCGGCGGGAAGTACAGGCTCATAGACATACCCGTATCCAACTGTGTGAACAACGGAATAAGGAAGATACTGGTACTTACACAGTACAACAGCGAAAGCCTCAACCGACATGTGGGCCAGACCTACAGGTTCGACAGGTTCTGCGACGGATTCGTATCCATACTGGCCGCGGAGCAGACCCCGGAGAACACCAGCTGGTTCCAGGGAACCGCCGACGCGGTGCGACAGGGTCTTGTTCACATCCTTGCCCAGTGTCCGGAGATGGTCCTTATCCTCTCCGGCGATCAGCTCTACCGCATGGATTTTTCCAGGTTCATCAGGGACTTCATCGATTCTGGTGCTGATATCAGCATAGCCACGAAGCCGGTTACCCCAGGGGAAGCCCCGGGGCTGGGAATAATGCAGGTGAACACCGCGGGAAGGATCACCGGGTTCGTGGAAAAACCCTCACCGGAGCTTCTCCCCGGACTAACAAGCGACCAGAAGGGCATAAGCGAGGACAAACCCTACCTGGGAAGCATGGGCATATACCTTTTCAAGCCGAAGGTGCTCAGGCGGATCCTCCTCGACGAGTACCGTGACAAGACCGATTTCGGCAAGGAGATCATTCCCGGGGCCATCGGACGCTACCTGGTAACTTCATATCCCTTTGACGGATACTGGTCGGACATAGGCACCATCAGAAGCTTTTTCAGGGCCAACATCGACATGGCCATGCCCGATCCCCCCTTCGATCTTTACACAAGGTTCGTGCCCCTCTACACCCGGGCCAGGTCCCTGCCCGGAGCCCGGCTTCGGAATTGCACCCTGGACAACGCCCTCATATGCGGCGCGTCGGACATAAGCGGCTCTTCAATACGGAATTCCGTGGTGGGCATAAGAAGCTACATAGGGGAGGGAAGCACGGTCACCAACTCGATCCTGATGGGGGCCGACTTCTGGCGGGGGCATCAGAAGGATCTGGAAGAGGGCGGCTCCGGTGTTCCCACACTGGGGATAGGCAGGGGCTGTGTTATAAACAACGCCATACTCGACAAGAACGTCAGGATAGGAAACGACGTTAAACTGGTGAACGAAAGTGGTATAGAAACCATGGACGGAGATGGCATCTACATCCGCGACGGGATAATAGTGATCCCAAAGGGGGTATCGGTTCCCGACGGAACAGTGGTTTAGCCCTGTTCGTTCAGGGCCTCCAGAAGCCGTCTTACCAGTTCCTTTTCGTCGGGGATCTCATCGTAATCCAGTGTTACCGATGACATGGCGTCGATATAGGATCTGATGATGGAGGCCTTTGTGATTCGCTGCTGTCTGTTGCTCTTTGACCGGTTGGTTGAAATGGTCCTCACTATTCTGGTCAGCAATTCCTCCTGGTCGGGGGTTACCGGCACGGTGAGCCGCACGGAAGGAGTGGATTGTTCCTCGATGTCCGTGATGCTGTTAACGAGACCCCTGGGCTTGTCGCTGTTAGCCATCATGATACCTCCTGTGAACCAAAGATACATTTTTTCAAAGGTGGCGTCAAGAGAAAATATGAAATTCATTACTTATGAAATTGGGGTATTGACGCAGGGTTTGCATATCGCTAGGGTATTAGCACAGTTAGAATAAATGGGTCCTTTATTTGGGACTGACCGGATTCCGGAGGTGATCTGATGATGTTTCGGAGTCGATTGCAGGGAGGGGAGACATGCTGATCTTTGGTGGGTCAGGAAAGTCATCCGTCGGCCTTGATATTGGTAGTCACTCGATTAAGGTTGTAGAGCTGGCCCGTTCAGGTAAGGGCCTGAAGCTAAGCAAATACGCCGTTGTCGAACTGACACCTGGAACAGTGGTTGACGGAGAGGTTGTCAACAGGGATCATCTTGTGGAATCCATCAGGGATGCCCTGGCAAAGGCTGGTATAAAGACCAGAACGGTCAGTTCGGCCGTTTCCGGAAGAAGCGTTATAGTCAGAAGAATTCCCATGGAGAAAATGACCGAGGCACAGGCCAGGCAGGCCATCCACTGGGAAGCCGAGCAGCACATACCCTTCAGGGTGGACGAAGTCAGCATCGACTTCAAGATACTGAATGAGGAATCCGCTCCGGGGCAGATGGAAGTGCTGCTGGTGGCGGCGAAGAAGGAGGTCATTCATCTTCACCGGGGCCTCATTCAGGGGGCCGGTATCAGGACCTCCGCCGTTGACCTTGAACAGTTCGCCCTGCTCAGGGCGTACCAGAACTCCTACAATCCCCCGGAGGACCAGTGCGTTACGATCCTCAACGTGGGTTCCGACAACACGAACCTGGTGATAGTCAAAGGCGGTGTACCGAGCTTCAACCGCGACCTCGCCCTGGGAGGCGGCAGGTTCGTTGAGGCCATACAGAGATCCCTGGGTCTCGACTACACCACCGCCGAGGCGGTCCTCAGGGGCAACCTCCCGGAGGGTGTCTCCGAGATCGATGTAAGGAACGCTGTGAGCAGCGTTCTGGAAGAGCTCTCAACCAGCGTGCGCAGGTCCTTCATCAGCTTCCAGGCCTCAGGCGAGAGCAGCCGGATAGACAAAATGCTCATAAGCGGTGGCTGCTCCCTCATGGCGGGTCTCTCGGAGACCCTCAGCGAACATCACGGGCTGCCGGTTGAGAATTTCGATGTTCTGGGAGACATGCAGATAGACGGCACCCTGGCGGTGGACGACAGCGAGAGAAAGAGCATAGAAGCGGTTATCGCCGTGGCGGTGGGCCTTGCCCTGAAAGCCTGGAGCCCGGCGATCTCGACATCGACATACTGCCACCCGAGGAGAAAATAAAGAAGTCACGAAGGGCGGCAAGCGCCTCACCGGTAATGACGGTACTCAGCTGGGCACCATTAGCCCTCATCGTGGTGGGTGTGATAGTTCTTTTCATCCACTACGGCGGGCTTACCAGCCACCGGGACCAGCTCGACAGGGAGATATCCGAGAAAACAGCGGAGATCCAGAGCATGCAGCAGCAGGTCTCAAGACAGCAGGAGCTGAACGCGCTGGAGGCCCAGCTCAATGCCAAGCGGGCGGCGGTGAACAGCCTTTCGGTGCGTCAGAAAAGCACTGTCTACATCCTTGAGTACCTGGTGAGGGCCCTCTATCCGGAGCAGACAGAGTTCGCCGAGGAAGCCGGAAAGACCATCTATCTCACCGAGCTTTCCCTGGGCGAGGGAACCATGCACATATCGGGCATAGCAAGGACATGGGGCGACATCGTCGCCTTCCAGACAAGGCTTGAGGAAACGATGCCCGACGGGAACAACCCGCTCTTCCTTCTTCAGGACTATGGACAGAACTATAACGTGGCACCGGTTATCGACGCCGCAGGGGCGAGACGCGGTATCAATTCAGCACAGAAATAGGCGTGAACACCGCTTCACTTGAACCGCTTGTCGGCGATTACGCCGGAATCTGATAGGGGGTATCATGAAAAAGACGATACTTGCACTGGTCGCATTGAGCACGCTGGCGGCACTGAGCGGTTGCGACCCGTTCGGTTCGGAGAAGACCATGTCGTACATAACCGGCACCATCTACACCGATCCGGCAATGACCATCCCCGCCGAGGGGGTGGGTGTGGAGCTGGTGGTTGATCCGGACAGCTCCGTATTCTATTCCCAGACCGTTTTTACCAACTCAGCGGGTAACTTCTTCATGGAGATCCAGTTCTACCCGGAGCTTCCCGACGAGGAAACCGGCTCGGGTTACACCCTTCCCACCCAGGGAAAAGCCGGTCTCACCGCCCACTACGATGGAGCCATCTATGTTTACAGGACCCTCGACGAAGGCTTCATGCTCTCCGCCGGTGATACCCTCTCGGTATGGCCGGTGTCTCTGTCTTCCTTCGGCAAGGGCGGTTCCCGATGAAAATGGGAAATAACGAAACGGAACCCGGAAAGGAGGCTGAAATTGGCTGTTGATTTTCGGGATCCCCGTCTTCTCAGGTTCATAGTGGGAATCATCCTGCTGGCGGCCCTGGTTTTCAGTTACTTCAACTTTTTCGCATCCGGCGTGAACGCCGAGATCGAAGAGAGGGAGCAAACCCTCGACGCGAAGGAAATGGAACTAAGGAACCTCCAGGGGCAGAGCACCGACGACCTGGCAATGATGGGGCAGAGGATAGAGATGTACAACCAGGAGCTGGAGGAACTCGACAGGTTCCTTCCATCCCAGTACAGCCAGGAAGATGTTTTCACCATGCTCACCGACTACGCCGCCGCAAGCGGCCTGCAGATCATCACACTGGTACCCATGGCCCCGGCCACCGAAGGCGAGTACAACATCTATAACTGGCAGCTAACCATGACCGGAAGGTTCCACAGGCTGGGGGTTTTCTTTGACCAGCTCACCCAGCAGCCCATGATGAGCTCAGTGAGCAACCTTCAGGTCCATCAGCTGAAGGCAGCCGAGGGCAAATTCGACAACATTGAGACAACATTCACATTCTCGGCCTATGTTGAGCCGTAAAGAGGAAGGAGGGTTGAACAGATGCACATCAGTAAACTGATCACAGTATCAGCTGCTCTGGCCGTAGTCCTCTTCCTGGTGTCGGCCGGGTGCGGGAAGGATGCTGCTGATCGTCTCGAGGCCTCCAGCGGAACTGTACTCATAGAGGACAGTCCCCCGGTTTCCGGATGGCTGGAGGTGGTTCTTCCCGGTACGCCGGTTGCAATGGACGGCTCCGGAGAGGACCTCTGGATACTTGCAGAACCCGGTGTTCTCATGAACTGGAACACCGAAACATGCCGCTGGAGCTCGGTGGAGGCGGAAGACGCCTTCGCCATAGCATCCCTTGAACATGGGGCCGCCATGCTTACCCCCGGCGGTGTCGGTGTTCTCGAGGCCGGCGAGATAACGGAATATCAGTTCGAGGAAACCGACGTGCCCCTGGCTGTCTGCGGCACCCCGGAAGGGGCAGCGGTGCTGTTCACCGACGGCACGGTGGCAGTTCCCACGGAGGGTGAACTCTCCAGGGTGGCTGAATCCACCGGCAGAACCCCGGTGGGCGGCATTCATCACTCATCCGGCATTCTAGCTGGATGAACGGCGACGGCACCGTTTCCCTCTTCACAATGGCCGACGGTCTTATGAGGGATGTCACCCTGCCCCAGGGTGCCAGGATGGTCTCCATTGAAGGGCAGCAGCTTTTCGCCGACTGCGGAGAAGGTGTTCTGAGATATACGGAAGAGAACACCTGGGAGGATTTCTTCCCGGGCTCCCTGGCCGGCGGTGGAGTTGTAACCATGCAGAGCGGTATCTGGGAGATCGGCGGGGAAAGTCCCCTGGCTTCCGGTCTCTCCCAGGAGCCTGAAAGGGTTTGTGTTCTCGCCGACGGCACCGTTTGGGCCATGGCTGAACAGGGCCTTGCGGTGTGGGGTGAGATCGGTTCGGTGGAAACAAGGCTTTCCGAGGCGGATGTCCACCGGATGACACTCAGAATGGCCGGACAGAGCTCCTCGGGTTCAGGGTCAGGCCAGGATGTTTCATCCCCTCAGGTTTCCATGGGGGGCGTTTTCCGCATCTATGAGTCCGTGTCCAGCAGACCGGATCCCTTCACTGAGTTCCCCACCGCCAGAAGGGATCTCAGACGCACACTCGAGGATCTCACCATAGAGGAGCTTCACCTGGTTGGAATAACCCTGGACGCCTCCGGCGGAAACCAGGCCATGGTGGAGGACGCTAATGGAGTCGCGTATGTGCTCAGGGAAGGCACCACACTCCGTAACAACACAAGAATAGCAGAAATATCAGGTAATGAAGTTATCGTAGTTCAAGAGGTTACTGTCGGATCGGAGGATGATATCGGAGGCACTACCTCCATACCAACGATATTCTCCATGCGACTCCATGAAGAAGGTGGTCTGTAATGCGTATGATCGCTATTATCCTGCTGGTGCTGGCTGTGCCGGTGATGGCCTACCGGGTAACGGATATCTCGGTTGTGCCAAGCGGCGACCGCAGCCAGGTAACCATCATAACCGATGGTCCCATCAGTTATGAGAAGTTCCTCCTCACCGACCCCATGAGGGTGGTGATCGATCTGGGAGACGCCCTCCATGCCCTTCCCGCAACCGACTTCGCGGTGAGCAGGGGCGGAGTGAACTCCATCAGAACCAGTCAGTACAAGGCTCCCCCCGACGGCATCGTAAGGATCATCGTGGACGTGAACGGTGAGCTGATGAACTACAGCACCTCCCTCCAGGAGGACAACCGTCTTGTTCTGATGCTGAACACCGACCCCGCGGGAACACCCTTCACATCCTGGAGCGCGTCCTCACAGGAAGTTCAGCCCGTTGTGGGGGCGGGTAATGTTCCCCCCCTCTCAAATCCCACCGGTGGAAGCCTTTCCGGCTCCGTCGGTGGAACGGTTTCCGTTACCCAGGGCATACAGGTATCCGAGCCTAACCGGGTGGTGGAGGACGGCTTTCCCACCGAATGGCGTGGAACCGGGGGCAGACGGATAACCATCGATGTGGTGGATGCCGAGATAAGAACGGTGATGCGGTCCATAGCCGATGTAAGCGGCATGAACATCGTGATCCCCGAAACCTACCAGGGTACCGTGACCGCAAGGCTGAGGAACATAGGGTGGAGGGACGCCCTAAGGGCAATACTCGACTCACAGGAACTCATGGCCACCATGTCCGGCAGCAACACCATAAGGATAATGCGCAGGGAGGATTTCTACACCGAGATCAACCAGATGGCGGTGAGCGAATCCGAAAGGGAAAACCTTCAGGATCTCCTCACCGAGGTTTTCATCATCAGGTACGCCCAGGCGTCGGATGTTCAGAGCGCCACCCAGTCGGTCCTCACCGACAGGGGCCAGATCTCCGTGGACACCCGGACCAACTCCCTGATAGTGTCCGACATTCCCAGAAAGCTCAACGAGATAGGAAGGCTTCTTCCCATTCTCGACAGCCCCACCGCCCAGGTGATGATAGAGGCCAAGCTGGTGGAGATAGATGCCAGCGCCTCCAGGGAGTTCGGCATAGACTGGAGCGTGGGCAACCTGGCACGGACCGACAACCTGACCCACGCAGGTATGGAGACCAACCTTGCGGTTGGCTCACCCACCGGCTCGGTCCAGTTCGGTCACATAACGGACATACTGGACCTGAACGCCACCATCAGCTACCTCGAGCAGACCAACCAGGCCCACATACTGTCCGAACCCCGTATAGCCATCTGCGACAACATGACGGGAAGGGTGCTCAGTGGAAAACAGGTTCCCCTTACCCTCCGGACGCCGACGGCAACACATACGTCCAGCTATACGATGTGGCGTGAGCCTCGAGGTTACACCACACATCAACGCCGACAACAATGTTACCCTCGAGCTGAACCCCATTGTAAGCGATCTCTCAGGTGAGGCAACCGCATCCGAGCAGCCCATTATCCTCACCCAGGAGGCCCACACCACACTGATGATAGACGACGGCGCCACCGCGGTGATAGGCGGTATCATGAGGAGCAAGACCACCAATGTGCAGAGGAGGGTCCCCATACTTGGGCACATTCCCCTGCTCGGGGACTGGCTCTTCACATACAACTCCACGAATGAAGAGACCAGCGAGCTGGTGATCTTCGTAACTCCGCACATAATCCGCCCCTACTAGCGGAGAGGCATTTTGCTGAGAATAGGGCGGGGGATCTGGCGAGGCCAGGTCCTCCGCCCTGATCTGAAGGGTGTCAGACCCACCCCGGCAAGGGTTCGTGAAGCCCTTATGAGCATTCTCGCGGCAAGGGTCGCAGGCGCCTGGTGTGGGACCTTTTCTCCGGAAGCGGAGCCTTTGGAATAGAGTGCCTCAGTTGCGGGGCAGGGGAGGCGGTCTTTCTTGACAGCTCCCCGGTGAATCATGCCGTAATACGCCGATTTTTGAAGGAAAGACCCGGTGAATACCGCTTCAGCACAGTTCGCGGCAGGCTTCCCGGGGCGCTGAAGAAACTGTCATCCACCCCGGACATCGTTTTCATGGACCCACCATACGATTCTTCTTGTATATATTCATGGATAAAGGAAACCAGCTGGTCTTCGGTGGTGGTTCCCGGGGGTGTGGTAGTGGCCGAATCCGGGCGGGGAGGAATTCCCCGAAAACTGGGAGCACAGGAAATACGGAGACACACACATACACATACTGGAAGTGTGAATTGAAGGATTTGAAAGTTGTTTATCCGGGAACCTTCGACCCTGTGACCGGGGGGCACCTCGACATAATCAGACGGGCGGGAAAGATATTCCACGAGGTGGAGGTTGCGTGGTGCGCAGAAGCACGAAATCAATGCTCTTCGATACCGATACCAGGGTCCGTCTGGTGGAGGAGTCACTTGGGGATCTATCCCTGGAGGGTAACTTCACCGTTACCAGCTTCGACGGCCTGCTGGTGGATTACATGCGCCAGAATGGGTATTCGCTGTTCATCAGGGGGCTCAGGGCAAACTCCGATTTCGAGTACGAGTTTCAGATGCAGCTCATGAACAGAAGGCTCGCCCCGGAGATAACCGGCATATACATGATGCCCTCCGAGACCAACATGTACCTCTCTTCCACCGTGGTAAAGGAAGTGGCAATGTTCGGAGGCGATCTGGATAAAATGGTTACGCCCTCTGTTGAAAAGGCACTCAAGAATCACTACCGGAGGAACCTATGAAATACTCTGTGAAAGCTTCCAGCCTCGAGGGTTCTGCAACGCTTCAGTTCACCGCAAAGGCCGCTGCCATGAAGGCCGGGGAGCCGATGTGGTGTCCCTGACCGCCGGGCAGCCCGATTTCCCCTCACCTCCGGCGGCCCTCAGGGCGGCTGAGAGGGCCATGGCCCAGGGCAAGACCCTCTACACCCCCAGCGCCGGTATCCCGGAACTTCGCCGGGCCGTGGCGGAAAGGTGGTCTCAGAGACACGGCATCGATTACGCCATGGAGAACGTAGTGGTTTCCTGCGGGGCGAAACACAGCATCGCCAACCTCCTGGAGGCCGCGGTGAACCCCGGCGACCGGATACTGCTTCCCAGGCCCTACTGGGTCAGCTATCCTCAAATGGTTCTCAGACTGGGAGGAGTTCCCGTCTATCCGGAACACCAGGGCATGCTGATAACCGGGGAAGATGTGAGAAAAGCCTCAAGGGAAGGCGCAACTGGAATGATCTTCAACTCACCCTGCAACCCCTCCGGACTGGTGAACTCCGTGGATATGGTGGATGACATAGCAGCTGCCCTGGGTGAGACCGGCATGTGGGTAATTAGTGACGACATATATGAAGACCTCTATTACGGTCCCGGCCCCCTTCCCCACATTCTGGGGGCGGATCCCGGCCTGAAGGATCAGGTGGCGGTGGTGAGCGGGGTCTCAAAGACCTACGCTATGACCGGGTGGAGAATAGGCTTCGCCCTGGCGAACACCGAATGGATCGGAATAGCCGGAAGGATCCAGGCCCACACCACATCAAATCCCTGCTCAGTTTCCCAGTACGCCTCCCTGTCGGTTGTCCAGGGAGATGCGGAGGCCGACAGGATACGGATGTTCAACGCCTTCAAAAGAAGACGGGACCTTATCTGCGACCTCCTGGAAGGGGTGAAGGGCATCGAGTTCCAGCGACCGCAGGGGGCCTTCTATGTGTTTCCAAGGGTATTGACCGACGCTCCCATGGACTCACGCCGGTTCTGCCTTGAACTCCTTGAGAGTGGGGGCTGGGAACCATACCTGGAAGCGCCTTCGGCACAGAAGGTTTCATAAGGCTTTCTTTTGCCGCCTCCGATGATGATATTGTTGAAGCGGTGAAAAGACTGAACAGTTTTCTAGAACGGGGAGATTTCAGATGATCGTAACCTGCCCAAACTGCAGCAAGAAATACCAGATTCCCGAAGACAAGCTGGCGGGCAAACCAAGAAGGCTCCGGTGCAAGAACTGTCGAGAGGTGTTCATAATCCATCCGCCAAAGCAGGGAGAAGAGAAATCCTCCCCGGAAGCGGCGGTGGATGAGAGGGCGGCCAGGTTCGCAAGGGTTCTGCCTCCGACATGCTTATCTACAACAAGAGCGCAGTGGAGCAGGCCCGTGAGACGGGGAACCTGCTGGAAACCATGGCCGGCGAGGTGGAGCGTTCCTGGCAACTGTGGAAAAGCCGTTTCCCCGAGGCCGCAGGCAGCGAAGAGGGGGTAAGGCTGTTCCGGGAGTCCCTCACCGAGATACTGGCCGATGGCGGAAGCCAGTTCGACGACTGGAGCCCGAGTAGGCTCAGGCCTCTTCGATGGCCTTCTTAAGGCACCTGAAGATTATGTGTGTCAGGATCATGTGGACATCCTCTATCTGCTGCATGTCCTTTGAGGGGACCACTATGGCGTCCTCGGCGTTCTCCAGGGCATTGCCGCCGTCGAAACCCGAGAACAGCACGGGGGTCGCGCCGGCTTCACGGGCAATCTTGAAGGCGTTTATCACATTGGGGCTCATTCCGCTTCCGGAAAGCCCTATCACCACATCCCCCTTTTCCACCAGATTCCTCAGCTGTTCCCCGAAGGTGTTGGTGTAGTCGGTATCGTTTGCCCAGGCTGTGAGCAGGGGAATGTTCTCCGCCAGAGAAATGGCCTTGAGCCTTGGTTTGCCCTCCACTGCGGTACCCTTTGAAAGATCGCACACGAAGTGTGCGCTGGTGGAGCTTCCCCCGCCGTTTCCGAAAACGAAAACCCTCTTCTCATGGGAGTAGGCTTCGAAGATCAGAGTGGTTATCCGCTGGATCGATTCCGGAGGGATCTTCAGCACGAGTTCACTTACCTGTCCGAGATATTCCTGAATGCCGTCTACCATTTTCATTCTCCAAGCAGTGTTAGATACTTGTCTTCCCGGAGGTACCACCGGGAACGGAGACCCCCGGGAGCACCAGGCAGTTCTTCAGCCTGCACTGTGAACCTACCGATGCTCCGTCCATTATAACGCAGTCTCGAATTCGCAACCCTCTCCGGTTGTACAGTCCTTTCCCAGCCAGAAAGTTCCCCTGAGCACCGTATTTTCTGGCATGGCACTTCTCCGCAGGATGCCGTCGGGGGGTACCGGAAGGTGGGGCCAGGGTGTTACCGCCTTCCTCAGGATATCGTGAAAGGTCCTGAGAATGCTTTCCCTGTCCAGTACTTTTCTCCAGTATCCCGGAAGAAGAAAAGCGAAGGTCCTTTCCGGTATGACAGGGCTTCGGGGGTGGAAACCGCCATCCCCCACCCAGACCAGACCGGAGAAACAGAGGTTCGTCAGGGCGTTATCCGGTGCCGGGTTGTCTTCAGCGGTCTGTACCGCACCCCTGGAATCGGTGAGGACCGCTGTGTGCAGCCAGGGTCTGCCGGAGCAGGCAAGGGAAACCGCTGAGATCGCCTTTGCGGCAATGGCCTTCTTTCTCAGAAGAACCGGCGACTGCCTCGTGATAACTGATTCAAATGCGGCTATCCAGTCCTTTCCCAGCAAGGGTCTGGCACGGGAATACTCAGCCCTGGTGACCAGGGGGCATTCCCCCGGGGAATCGGTGTATATCTCATGGATCCCGAAACCCCTCAGATGAAGGGCAAGGTCGTTCAGGGGAGAAGTTCCGCATACTTCCTGCAATCCGGATGATCCATCCCTGAAGATGAAACCCTTCACCCTTCGTACACTCCGTATCTGATCAGTCCACTGCCCCTTTTCAAGAACCTGGCCAGTTCGTAGAGAAAACGCTGAAGACCTGCCCTGAAGTAGATGAACCTTCCTATGGTTTCCAGGGGGCCACCCTTCCTGATAACCGGGGGTCTGACGTGTCTTCTCACCGCGCCGTAGTTGCCGCTCTGCCTCCTTACCACGGTGAACCCTCCCTTCTTCAGGAAGGCGTCAAGTGTTCGGGGCTCAAAGAAATAGAGGTGGGCCGGTACCGCATCGGGGGTTATGGTGCAGGGCTTCATGCCCTTCAGAAAAGCCTCCGCCCGTTCCTCCCAGTGGGTGAGCTCCCATGGGCACTGAACCACCAGGACCCCCCCGCGCAAGGACACGTCCGATCTCCCTGAGGGTGTCGAAGGGCCTGTGAAGGTGTTCCAGAACATCCAGAAGAAGCACCACGTCAAAGGAGCCTTCAGGAAAACCCGCATCCTCGAGGGAGCAGTTCTTCACCGGAAGCCCCAGTTCCTTCGAGGCGTAGCCGGCGGCAAGTGGACTAACCTCCACGCCGGTGACTGACCAGTTCTTTTTCCTGAGATGGTCGAGGAGAAAGCCATGGGCGCAGCCCACCTCAAGCAGTCCGCCGGATCCCCTGAATGGCTCCAGGTCACGGGCCCTCCTGTCAAAGAGCCTGGTGAAAATGTCGTTGTACTTCCGGAAGTTCTCCACATATCCTCCGTAGCCAACCTCGGCGCTGTCGTAGTACTCCTTGCTGTACATCTCCTCAAGGGCTTCCTCCACGGGCCTTTGGGAAAGGTAAATGAAACCGCATTTTCCGCAGCGGGATACGGGCCAGCTCCTCTGTGTGCTGAGATGAATCGGTTCATCAGCTCCGCAGAGCATGCATTCTACGCTTTCCCTTGGAAAATCAGCCCAGTCCAACGTCAACCCCTTGACGAATTGTCAACACTTGACACGCCCCTTATCTTTCCGGGAACCTTTAGGTCCACCGGCAATATATAGAGCGAACATCCGCCGGAAGAAACACCTTGCAGCGAAGGGTGCGGTGAAAATTGGCTACCAGAAGAACCGAAGGAAGATCCCTGGAACTCTATCTCAGGGAAATAGGAACCCGGGACACACTCACCTCCGAGGAGGAGGCCGACCTGGCAATGCGCATACGCGGCGGCGAGCAGGAAGCCTTAACGAGCTTACCGAGGCGAACCTCAGGTTCGTGGTCTCCATCGCCAAGCAGTACGCCAACCAGGGTGTTGCCCTGGAAGACCTCATCAACGAAGGCAACGTGGGTCTCATAAGGGCGGCAAAGGGTTTCGATGAAACCAAGGGCTGCCGTTTCATAACCTACGCCGTATGGTGGATTCGTCAGGCAATTCTTCAGGCCCTTGCGGAGCAGTCCAGGATCGTAAGGCTGCCTCTGAACCGGGTGGGGGAGCTCTACAAAATGGGCCGGGCCACCAGGGAGCTGGGGCATTCCCTGGGGAGGGATCCCTCCACATCCGAGGTAGCCGGGGAGCTGGATGTTTCCAGGGAAGAGGTCGAGGGCATGATGTCCATACACAGCACCCATCTTTCCCTTGACAGCCCGGTCTACGAGGGAAGCGACAAGACCTTCCAGGAAATGATAGCCTCCGAAGGGGGGTAACACCCAATGAAGCCGTTCTCGTGGACGCGCTGAAACCAGCGTGGATGACATGCTGGCCATACTCGATCACCGCGAGCGCACCATCATCCAGCTTTTCTTCGGCATTCAGACCGACAGAAGGCACACACTTGCGGAGATCGGCAGAACCATGGGCATCAGCCGGGAAAGGGTGAGGCAGCTCAAGAACCGTGCCATTACAAAACTCCACGAATCCAGTGACAGCGGCGCGCTGCTTCACTTTCTCAAGTAGCAACGCCCTGTCATGCTGAAGGGTTCAATAAGCTGGGTACCTGACAATCCCTCTTCCAGAAGAAAGAGCATGGTGCTCAACCCGGCGAAGGCCGGCTGGATCTCCCTCGTGTTCGTCGGGGTTCTCTGTCTTTTCATCGCCCTGGGCTACAACCTGGGAAAAACCTTCAGCGGCGATAAAAGGAATGAAGCCGACGGGGAGTACATAAGGCTCCAGGGAGAGCTCATTCAGCTCAACTCACGGGTAATGAACCTCCAGCAGAGCCTAGAGGAGATCGCCCAGCGGGAGGAGATAGCTTCATGGCAGCCGCTGACATGAATATCGACTTTTCCTTCTTCAGGAGCCGTTTCCCCGGGGACAATGAAGCAACGGACATCTTCCGCTACATCGACGACATCGATCTGCGCATAATCCTCTGCGAGAGGCTGGCTGAGGCCGAGAAGGCCGCATACGATTCACTGGCGGTCCTCCTGGTGGAAAAGGCCGACGAACTGAAGCACACCCCTTCCATCTGGCCGGTCAAGGGTATCTTCGTAAGTGATTTCGGAGCCCGGATCGACCCCTTCACCGGGGCGGTGAGGTATCACAGGGGGATAGACATCAGCGCCTGGACCGGAACATCCATAGTTGCCCCGGCCGACGGCGTTGTAACCTTCTGCGGCTGGAGCGGAGGCTGGGGGCTGAACCTGGTCATCAAGCACTCCGACCGCATATCCACCCGATATGCCCACTGTTCGGCCATCGATGTGGCGGTGGGGCAGAGGGTGCAGAGGGGTGATCTCATCGCAAGGGTGGGCTCCACAGGGCGTTCGGTGGGTCCGCACCTCCACTACGAGGTCCTTGAGAACGGCGTACAGATCGACCCCGAGGATTTCATCATACGGGCCGGCCCCGACGCCGCGGCCTTCTAACATGACCGGCCGGGGCTCTGGAACCGTTACGCGGCATACTTCAACGCCGAGGAAGGAACCATTTTCCCCCATGATGCCAGGGAAATGGAATACTACAGGAAGCTCAGGAGCATCTACTCCGGTCCATGTCTTGAGATCGGCGCCGGTTCGGGAAGGCTTGCCCGAAGCCTTCTTCAGGATGGAACAACATACGCCATCGAGCCCAGTGACTCCATGATCAACTCCTGGAGCCCGCCGGATTCCCGGCTCGCCCTGAGGGTTCAGGGTACCGGTGAGGAGCTTCCCTTTTCACCGGGTTCCTTTCAGTTCGTCTGTTTTCCCTACAACGGTCTTCAGTGCGTTCTTGAGGTGTCCAAAAGGGCCGCGGTGGTCGCCGAGGCCTTCAGGGTCCTTTCCCCCGGCGGCGTGTTCGTGCTTGAGGTCAGTCCGGTGTTCGGAAGGCGGGGGGAGGAACCCCTCACCCAGCGCTACAGGGCGGAACTTCCCCACGGAAAGGGACTGATCCTTCGTGAACGGGTCAAGAGGTGCCCCGACACCGGCAATATTCAGTATCATATGTTCTATACGGCAACGGATACAGGCGGGGAAACCACCGAGGAGGTGGTTCTTGAGCTGGCGTCCCTGGGGATCGAGGAGCTGGGGAGGATTCTCAGGGAAGCGGGGTTCAACAGAATCCTATTCTATGGCGATTATGATCTTTCCCCGTATAACGATGAACTTTCACCCAGGCTTCTTGCCCATGCCGAGAAAGGGAAGTAGCAATGTTCCAGACCATTATGTTCCTTATGGCATCCCTCTTCCTCTCCCTTTCCGGCGAAGAGATCACCGATCCCAGGTATCCCTCGGTGTCTCCCTCCGGAGAGACAATGGTTTTCTGCTGGCGGGGTTCCCTCTGGGAACCCATGTTTCCGGCGGGTCTCCGAGATGTCTCACACCGGGCAGTGGAAGGGTGAGCAACCCGTCCTACAGCCCCTGCGGCAGCATGATAGCCTACACGAACACTGTAACCGGAGCCGGTGATGTCTATGTTATGCCCGCCGGGGGAGGGGCCTCAGAAAGGCTCACATACCACGGCGGGGAAGACCTTGTGCTGGGCTGGAACGGTGAAGATGTGCTTTTCTCCTCATCCAGGGAGGGGGGCGAGAACTGGCTCTGGAGCGTTTCCTCCTTCGGCGGAACTCCTTCCCTGTTCCTTGAGGCCTCGGTGCGGAATCTGTGCTTCACCCCGGACGGAATGGTATTCGAAAGGGGTTTTACCCCTGGTGGAGAAGGCACTACGAAGGAAGCGCATCCAGTTCCCTCTGGCTCCTTGAGGATCACGGCTGCCTGCCGGTGAACCACCTTGAGAAGGACCAGCGCTGGCCCATGGCGGACAGAGAGGGAAACCTGTTCTATGTGATGGAGGACCAGGAGGGCAGCGACAGATTCTACGACTCCAGAGGCACGGCAGTTTCAGGACCTTTCCCCGGCGGAATAACCTTCCCTTCCACCGGCGGGGGTGGCTCCATCGTGGTTTTCGAGTCCGGGGGAGGCCTTCTGCGATGCTCCACCGAGGACTTCATTCCTGAAGAGATCTATCTGCCCGCCACGGTGGATCTGCCCTTTCCCGACGAAGAGCTTTTCTTCGCCGGGGTCTACACATCCGATTTCGCTGTGGAGCCCGACGGCGGATACATGATCATGGAAGCAGAGGGGAGATCTATGCCGTTTCAATGGAGGAGGACGGCCCCGGTGACGCGGTGAGGGTAACGGACACCCCGCCCTGGAGAGCAGGCCCAGGATCAGCCCCGACGGCACCATGGTTCTGTTCCAGAGGGAGGAGAACGGCGGTGTGACCATTGTTATGGGCACAGTGGAAAACGAGGAGGGTGAACCTCCCGTTTTGGACATATGGGAGGTGCCCACAGGTCAGGATGTATCCCTTGAACCAGAGTGGTCTCCCGACGGGGACTTCTCTTTCCTAGACGGCGAGGGCAGGCTCTACGCCATGGATGTTCTGGGCGGCCGTTCAAGAAGGTTGTGCGACATCCAGGGAGTACTCCACCACAGCTGGTCCCCGGACTCCAGGTGGATCGCCTTCAGTACAACGGTGGAGGCACACAGGGAAGATGTTTTCGTGGTTTCCGCCAGGGGTGGAGAACCGCTGAACATCAGCCGTCACCCCAACGACGACTTCCAGCCAATGTGGCCCTCCGACGGCAGGAGGCTGGTATGGGCCAGCCGGACCGATGAGGGCGACTACCACATCGTGCAGGCCTGGTTCAACAGAGAGGACTGGGAGGCGGACGAAGAAGAGCGAGAGGAGCTTCTCGACTCCATCACAGGCATAGAAGAGGATGGTTTCGAAGACCTGTATTCCCGGGTGGAGGAACTCTGCACGGTGGAGGGCTACTACGATTTCTACGGAATGGCCCCCGACGGCAGGAAATTCTACTTCCCCGCCACGGATCAGTCCGGTCAGAAGGATCTCTGGAGCGTGGAATGGACTGGGGAGAACCTCCAGCGAGAGAGCTTCGGCGACTATTCCCCCACAAGGATACAGCCCACCGATCAGGATTCCGGCGGGGCGGTCTTCTATCTCAGCTACGGTTCTTCCCTCCGTAACACCGATGGCGACCTGCTTGCATGGACCGCGCCCTGCTCCCGTTCCGTGAGCGAGCTTCAGAGGCAGAAGTTCTACAGTGCCTGGAGGATGCTCAGGGACAGCTTCTATGACTCCGGGATGCACGGGATCGACTGGAACGGAATGCTGGGGAAGTATGTTCCAAGGGCTTCCGCCGCAATGATAAACCAGGACTTCAACGATGTGGTGAGAAGGATGCTGGGTGAGCTTTCCGCCAGCCATCTGGGGATTTACGGGCCATGGGAGTACACCAGGGCCGCCTACACCGGCGAGACAGGTATTTTCACCGACAGCCACTGGAGGGGAGAAGGGATAAAGGTGGACAGTGTTCTGCCCATGTCCCCGGCTTATCTGGCTGGATTCCTGCCCGGTGACATTATTACCGCCGTGGACCGATCTCCCGTTGACAGGAACCACAACTGGTACGCCCCGTTCCGGAACACCGCCGACAGAGAGGTCGTCCTGAGCTTCATCAGGAATGGAGACCGCTCCAGTGTAAGGATAACTCCGGTTTCACAGTGGGATATATGGAGACTCACCTACAGGGAATGGGTGGAATGGAACAGAAGAAAGGTAAAGCACCTCTCCGATGACAGGGTGGGCTACCTCCATATCCCATCAATGAACCTTGAGTCGGTGGGAAACTTCAGGCGGGACCTTTACGCCCAGGGTCTGGGAAGGGATGCCATGATCATAGATGTCCGGGGGAACGGCGGCGGTTCCACCCACGACCAGATCCTCCAGAGCCTCTCCAGGGAAACCTACGCCCTGAGCCGGGACAGGAGTGGCCGCTCCAGCCTGGAGCCCCTCGGGGTCTACAGGAAACCCCTGGTTCTTCTGATCAACGAAACCTGCTACTCCGACGCCGAGATCTTTCCCGCAGCATGGAAGGAACTGGAGCTGGGCCCCATAGTCGGCAACACCACCTACGGTGCCGTTATAGGAACAGTTGATGTCCAGCTTGCCGACGGCACGGGATTCAGGCTTCCGGGAACCGGCTGGTACACCCTGTCCGGGGAGAACCTGGAGAACACCGGCGTATCTCCGGACATATTCGTTGTCGAGCTTCCCCGGGACGCCGGGGAGGGGATTGACAGACAGCTTCAGGAGGCGGTTTCCAGGGCTCTTCAGCTTCTCCAGTGAGAATGCGGGACTTCCCGGGGAGATGATCAGCATCATAGGGTGTCATTCAATACAGTGGTCATGTACAACGGAGGCCTTCTGATAGAGCGGGGATCCGCGTTTCAGGAACCATTGACTCGGGCCGTTTACTCTTAGTGTTAAGCAAACCCCGTGGCTTATATATATACAGGAGGTAAATATGATCAGGGTTCTTTCATTGCTGGCGATAATGGCTGTTACAGCTTATGCCGGAATGGTTTACAGGGCTCCTCAGCCCGTCGAGGCAGCACAGTTCATCGGCATGGACAACGGCCCGGTGGTGGAGTTCAATCTCACCGCCCTGGAAACCGTTTCCGATGCGGTGGACGGTTACGGCAGCGGTATCGTGTTCCGTATTCCCGGTGGCGGTTACGGCGCGAGGTGGGAACACCGGATGTACCGTGCGTAAGGAAAATGGTCCAGATCCCCAACACCGGAGACATCTCCATAGAGATCATCAGTTCTGAAACTTCCGTTCTGGGCAATTACAATGTCCTTCCCGCCCAGCCCTTCGAAGAGAGGACCGCCGGTGCCCTTCCCCTAAAGGTAAATAATGAGGTAATGGGTTCTTCCTCATTCTATCCGGCATCACCTGTCACAATCGAAAGGATCTCCATCCTCAGGGATGTCCGCGTGGCATGGGTGCGCTACAACCCGGTGTCTGTGAATCCCGCCACCGGGGAAACCCGCCTGACCACAAATGTCAGGTTCAGGCTCGTTCCCGGTTCAGGCCAGGGCGAGAATGAACTCCTCAGAACCTCAGCCGGCATGACCAGAAGCTTCATTCCTCTCTATGAAGAGGTTCTCGGCTTCAACCACACCGACGCCATCATCGACGGCTCCTACCTCGTGATAGGACCCGAAGAAGCGGTGGACATCGCCGCCGACCTCATCCAGTGGAAGAGGGAAAAGGGCTACGATGTACAGGTTGCCACCATCGAGGACATCGGCTCATCCTCCTCAGCGGTGGACTCCTACATAGAGAACGCCTTCAACACCTGGGACAATCCCCCGGAGTGGCTCCTCATCCTCGGCGACGAAGTGGCAGTTCCCGTTTACTGGGTGGGCAGCATTGCCGCCGACAACCAGTACGGCGTTATCGGCTCCGGCGTTGATCCCAGCATCCACGTCGAAGGCTCTGCGCCGACACCGGAAGCCTTCCCTATGTTTCCTGGAAGGTGTTCAACTACGAAACCGAGCCCTATCAGCCCGCTGAAAGCTGGTTCCAGTACGCCATCTGCATAGGCTCCAGCGATTTCACCGACCCCCTCCAGTCCTGGAGGCACAAGCAGATAATGGCCAACGACGGCAACATGGACGTCACCCTCTACTGCCCCAGCTCACAGTACGGCGGGATCAACCCCACCATCGCCAACATTACCGAAGAGCTCAATGACGGCCTTTCACTCATAAGCTACATAGGCCACGGCTCCATCACTTCCTGGGTTACCACCGGCTTCAACAACGGCAACATCAACTCCCTTACCAACGGCATGAGGCTTCCCTGGATAAGCTCCATTGCCTGCAACAACGCCGAGTTCGGCGGCTCCACCCAGTGCTTCGGTGAAACCTGGCTGAAGAGTGGTTCAGAAGCGGAACCCCGGGGAGCAATAGGCTTCATGGGAGCATCGGTAAGCAGCCCCGTTGGCCCCACCGACTCCCTGGCCATCTTCCAGTTCAGGGGATATTTCCAGGAGGAAATGTACCACATGGGCGCCGCCTTCGACTACGGCAAGATAAAGGCCTACGAGTACACCGGCAGCACCACCAACAGCAACATGCACATGATAATGGGCGAACCGGAGCACGACATCTTCACAACCACCGGCCCCCTCGATTATCTCTCCGCCAGCCACTCCGGCACGGTTGCCCCGGGCAACTTCACGGTTTCAGTCTCCGCAGGAACCGACGCCGCTGTGGAGAACGCCCTCGTGGGTCTCTGCCAGGGCGAGGTCACACTTGGCAGCGGCTACACCGACGCCTCGGGTTCGGTTACCATAAACGTTGCCGAGGTGCCCACCTCCGACGATGTAACCCTCACGGTTACCGCCCACAACCTCTATCCCCTTCAGGAGATGGTTTCCGCAGGCGGTTCCGGAGTGGATAACTTCACCTCGGGAGTCACACCCAACTTCGGTCTCTCGGTGAACACACCGATCACAGGCACCGCCGCGGTCAGCTTCACCGTTCCATCGGCGGGAAGGGCCAACCTCAGCGTGTTCGACATGACCGGCCGTGTGGTTGAAACCCTTGTGAACGAAGAACTGGCAGCAGGCCAGCACACCGTCAACTGGAACGCCGATGCCGCTGGAGGTATCTACTTCCTCAGGCTGAACGTTCCCGGACAGAGCATAGTCAGGAATTGTGTGGTCCTTCGCTAGAAGGTATCTCAAGTATTGCAGGGGGCCGGTTAACGCCGGCCCCTTTCAATTGACAGGAACTCCATTAACGCTTAGATTCGGTGAACTTGCGGGCCATGCCCGGTTAACAGCGGGCCGCAGATGAATAAGCTTATGCTGCGGCCATGAAAACTGCAAAGCAGAAGGAGACAGAATGAGCAGATTCAGAGGAGCAAGGCTCAAGAAGGTCAGATCACTGGGAACGGACCTTCCCGGACTGGTCAGGAAAGAGCCCAAGTCACCCAACAGTCCCGGAGAACAGGGGTCATGCGCCGCCGCAGAAGGGTATCCACCTTCCGTCTCCAGCTGCAGGAAAACAGAAGATACGGTTCAACTACGGCCTCAGCGAGAAGGCCCTCAGAAGGTATTACAAAGACGCCACCGGAATGAAGGGCGAAACGGGCATAAACCTGCTTCAGCTCATCGAGCAGAGGCTGGACAACGTGGTGGCCAGGGGGGGCTTCGCTCCCACTATCCCCGCGGCCAGGCAGCTGGTTGCCCACGGTCACATAACGGTGAACGGACACAAGGTCACCATTCCCAGTTTCCGGGTAAAGGTCGGTGATGTGGTAAGCGTGAAAGAGAAAAGCAAAGACCTCAAGATCCTCACGGAACATATCGCCGCCGGCTCCGGGATCGGAGTTCCCGGCTTCCTGGAAGCCGACCCCCGGAAAAGGAAGATCACAGTAAAGGCAATACCCGCCCGTGAGGACATTCCCATAGAGGTTTCCGAGCGCGCGGTGGTGGAGTTCTACTCCAAGTAGATAGATCGTTTCAGTGAAACCCGGGTGTTCCGCCCGGGTTTCCTTCGCTATGTTATCGCAAATGAGTTGCGATAAGGAGGCAGTCATCAACAGGTCTGAGACCTACGGTTATCTCAGGAGCGCCGGGCTAAGGATGACCGAACTGAAGAAACAGGTCGTGGAGATGTTCCTCCAGGGTGGCTGCGGTCTCTCCATGGCTCAGGTTTCAGGGGCCCTCCATGACAGATATTCCCCCTCATCGGTATACAGGTGCCTCCGGAGCCTTACCGGAGCTGGTTTTCTAAGGCACAGCCTGAACTCCCAGGGCGTTGTTCAGTATCGCTGCACCAGGCCCTTCTTTCCCGATCACGGCCACTTTCACTGCCGCCGGTGCGGCGGGGTGATCCCCGTGAGGGAAAACCTTCCCGCGGGCTTTTTGAAGCACATCGAAGGAAAATATGACCTCAGAATAGAGAACACTGATCTTCACCTGGAGGGAACATGCGAGAAATGCGCAGAACAGCAGTTGCGGTAGCTTCTCTTTTGCTTGGCGCCTGTGCCGGAGGGAAACCGGACAGGGGCCCGATGGGCTTTCCGTTCTGGTCAGCATTCAGCCCCAGGGCTATTTCGTCCAGCGTATAGCCGGGGACAGGGCTGAGGTAACCGTTCTCATTCCTCCAGGGGCAAGCCCGGCGGCCTATGAGATGTCACCTTCGGAGATGAGGGCGGTGAGCCGGGGAGATGTATGGTTCTCCATTGGAGTGACGGCGGAAAATCCCTGGCAGCAGGAGTTCCCCTCACTAAACCCCGACCTCATGGCGGTGAGTACCGTGGATGGGATAGAGCGCCTGCCGATTGACCGCTATGGGGTTCCCGGCGAAGAACATGACTCCGGTCATGACCACTCCCACGGCGGGACCGACCCCCATGTGTGGCTGTCCCCGGAGCTGGTGAAGGAGCAGGCGACGGTGATAGCTGAAACCCTTGTGAACATCGACCCGGACAACGCAGGGCTCTACATGGAAAACCTTGAGAGCTTCACCGGGGACATATCAGCCTTCAGGAGGAGTTAAGAACGGTTCTGGAGCCCCATGCGGGATCGAGCTTCATGGTGTTCCACCCGGCCTGGGGATACTTCGCCGACGAGTTCGATCTTGTGCAGGTTCCCATAGAGATAGCCGGAAGCGAGCCCTCTCCCAGAGAAATGGCACTTCTTATGGACCATGCCGGGGAAGAGGGGATCGGTGTGGTTTTCGTCTCTCCACAGTTCAGCACCTCATCGGCGGAGACCATTGCCCAGGAGCTCGGGGCTTCGGTTGTGGTAATCGATCCCCTGGCGGCGGACTGGCTTGCCAACATGCGCATGGTGGCCGGGGAACTGGCGAGGTCACTGGAATGAACTCTCCGGCGATAGAGCTAAGAGGGGTGACCGCGGGTTATTCAAAACAACATCCCGCCATCAGAGGGGTTGACCTCACCGTGGAAAGGAACGACTTCCTTGCTGTCATAGGCCCCAACGGTGGCGGCAAGACCACAATGCTGAAGGTCATCCTCGGGCTCCTTACCCCGTTCTCTGGTGATGTGAGGATTTTCGGAGAGCCGGCGGGGGCCTGTGAAGGGGCAAGGCTCGGCTATGTTCCCCAGATCATTCCCCACAGGCGTTTTCCTGCTACTGTTCTTGATGTTGTGCTCATGGGAAGGCTGGGGAGGAAGGGGCTTTTCAGGGGATTTACACAGGAGGACAGGAACAGGGCCATGGAAAGCCTTGAGGACCTTGATGTGGCCGGACTGGCGGGTAAAAGGATAGATAAACTCTCCGGAGGGCAGAATCAGCGGGTACTCATCGCCAGGGCCCTCACCGGAGATCCGGAGATACTCCTCCTGGACGAGCCGGTGGCCAGCGTGGATTCCACAAGTCAGGAAAGCTTCTATAACCTTCTGGAAAAGCTGAACGATAACATGACGATTGTTATGGTGACCCACGATGTGGGGGCCATCTCCTCGCATGTAAAGACCATTGCCTGCATCAACGGGACCCTTTCAAGCCACGGCGCTACTATAGACAAGACCGCTGTCTCCAGGGCATACGGCTGCCCCTTCGAACTGATAGCCCATGGTGTTCCCCACAGGGTCGTGGGTGAAAGGGAGGAGGGCCACGGTGGCTGAAATGCTGGGGTACACCTTCATGCAGAACGCACTGCTCCTCGCTGTACTGGCATCGGTCTCATGCGGTATAGTGGGCAGTCTCATAACGGTGAACAGAATGTCCTCCTTCGCGGGAAGCATTGCACACGCCTCCTTTGGAGGCCTGGGACTATCCTATCTCATAGGCGTCGATCCCATGATAGGAGCAACTGTTTTCGCCCTGGGCTCCAGCCTGGGCACCGGTTACCTCACCGGCGGGGAAAAGATGGGTTCCAATACCGCCATGGCAGCACTGTGGGCCACGGGTATGGCCGCGGGTCTTGTTTCATTAAGCTTTCCGGAACCTACTCCGCCGATCTGATGAGCTGGCTCTTCGGAAGCCTCATGTCCGTTTCCAGAACTGATATCATCCTCACCGGCATTCTGGGGGTGGTGACAGTTCTGGCGGCTTTTCTTCTCTACAGGGAGTTCCTGGGCATATCCTACGATATGGAGTTCACAAGGCTTCAGGGGGTTCCGGTGGAGCTTATCCGGGGGGTCTTTCTGGTGCTGGCCGCCCTTGCCACCATAGTGCTCATGAAGGTAACCGGGTTGATAATGGTCATCGCCATGCTCACCCTTCCAGCCACCATAGCCGGGTACTTCAGCAGATCACTCTTCAGGATGATGCTCTTCTCAACCATCCTCAGCCTGTTCTTCAGTGTCTCCGGCCTTGTCCTTTCCTGGTGGCTGGACCTTCCCCCGGGACCGGTGATCATCCTGACCGCTTCCTTTGTCTACTTCACCGTTGCCGGCCTGAGGAGGAACCGAGGCTGATCCCCCGGGGGTATTCTTTACCACTATTGTATGCTATAGTTCATGAAACGGGGCGGGAAAAGTTCCCTCCCCTCAGGCTACCGAAGGGAGACACTGCATGATCGTTCCTTTGATCTGCAACAGAACCTGACAGGTGCACCGGGAGTTCGGTCCGAACTCCTCGTCGGCCGGGGTTCTGTGGTGTTTCCCACCGCATATCCGTTGATCCCCGGCGACACAGTTCACGCAGGCGCCGCCTGCTAAAGCCGGAGGATGAAAAAATGGAGAGAACAGGAAAGACCCTTGCCGATGTTAAGGAAGTCTACAGCGGATTCGAGGGTGCATTGTGGGAGCTCATAATGGGGGAGCAGATCCATGTGGGCGGTTTCACCAGCTCCAAGGAGCTGGGGGACCTGGCCGGATGGAAGGAAGGTGAAGAGGTCCTTGACCTCTGCAGCGCCGTGGGTGCCGGACTGAGGTTCCTGAAAAGGCAGTACGGTGTAAGGGGATTCGGGGTGGACGCCACTCCCCTGATGGTGGAGACCTCCCTTAAGAGGATAGCAGCCGACGGCTTTCACGACCAGATCGAGGTGAAGCTTGGCGACGTTACGGACATCCCCTATCCCGACGGCAGGTTCGATGGCGTCTGGGGTGAGGACGCATGGTGCTATGTGGAGGACAAGGAGAAGCTCATTCAGGAAGCCGCAAGGGTTCTGAAACCCGGTGGCAGGATAGCCTTCACCGACTGGCTCATAGGCCCCAATGGAATGGGTTCTGAAGATGCCAGAAGAATCTGCGAGACCATGAAATTCCCCTCGATGCTGTCCATGGAGGAGTACAGGGAACTCCTTGTGAAGAACGGCTTTGAAGTGATCCATACAGCGGACCTTACCCATACCATGGCGGAGCACATTGAGAACTATCTGGGGCAGCTTGCCGGCCAGCGCCACTTCGACGCCATGCAGCTGCTCGGCTGGAACTACGATGTTTTCAACTTCCTTGGCGGCGAGTTCGGCTTCATGAAAGAGAAGGCGAAGGCCGGGGAGTTCGGCCGGGGCCGCTTCGTGGCAGTGAAGAGGTAATCCCATGCTTCCGGTATCCATCGCAGCCAGGGAAGCCTACTTCAGTCGACTTGAGGGGATAAGGCCGGATCTCCTCTATTCCTGCAGCTCTTTTCCAGTTGCGGTGGCGGCGGGTCTGGAACTCAGCCCCGCCAGAATGCCGCTTTCGGTGAATCACCGGGGAAAGACACCGGCCAGGGATGACATCTGCCCCCTGATGGAACTGCTGGCGGGTGCCATGGAGACCTCCGGGGCCCAGGTGGTGGCGGGAATGCACACCTGCGACATGACCAGGCGGTTCTTTCAGGAGTCCCACCGTTTCAGGGAAACCAGTGTTCATCAGCTCCAGCTCCCGGCCACTTCAGGAGAGGAGGCCGAAGCCTTCTTCTCGGCACAGGTGGAAAGGTTCTGTGAAGACATGATCCTCTGCGGTCATGCAAAGGGATACAGCCCGGAGAGGGCCGCCGAGTGGTATACGGGAACACAGAAGCTCAGGGACCTGCTCGAGGGGCTGGCCCCGGTTACCCCTCCGGTGGCACTTCAGTACTTTCACCACCTGGCGGGGATTCTTCCTCCCCGGGAAGCCCATGGGCTCATAGAGGAGTTATCCTGTTTCCACAATGAGTACCCCGGTGAGTTCACCCTTATTCTGTCGGGAAGCCCGGTGATCCCGGGGGACGATACGGTGGCGGAAACGGTGGAGAAAGCCGGCGGATCCCTGATCCCGGCTAACTGCACCGGCCTTCAGGGTTTTCCCCGGGGGGAACCGCGGGATTACACACCCGGTTCCCTGGCGGCTTTGCACCTTCGAAGCAGCAGGTGCGTTCGCAGGAGGCCAAACGAGCCGTGTTTTGAGTACATCGGCGAAACCGCCTCGGGATTTCCGCCCATGGGATACTGGTGAAGTGCCTATCCTTCTGTGACCTCTGGTTCACCGAAAAGGTCAGGCTGAAGGAAAGGTACTCCCTACCGGTACTGGTCATGGACAGCGGACTTAAAACAGGCGAAAGGGAGAGGGTGGCAATGAGAGTGGAAACTTTCATACAGTCCCTGGGGATATCATGAATGATCCGGTGAAAAGGATATCCATGCAGGACTGGGAAGAAAGGGCAAGACTGATCCCCGAAGACTTCAGGGACAGCTGCAGGTCCCTAAGGGATGTGGTGCCCGGCGGGGTGCCCTACCTGTTCACTCCCTACGAGTACTCATGCAGGGGCGACCTTCTACTGAGAAGGCTGAAGTTCGACTCAGCCATGGAATCCCTCCGTCTCTGGGCCTTTCTCTTCAGCGAAAAGGACAGGCTGTTCCTGGCAAAGGAGAACGGCATGAAAATAGTGAGCCTGATGAAGGACCTGGGCCAGACATCGGTGCTCACCTACGCCTTCCCGGGGCAGCTCTCCTTCTATGCCGACGAACTGTGGTGGGCGCCCTGCTTCTCTGAGGAAACATACCTACTTGACGAGGCGGCGAAACTGGGGGCCACATCTGAGCTCTGCTACGTGAGGGCGGCCCTGGGCGCAATGGTAACCGGAGACTACTTCCCCGATCCGGACCTCTGCATAGCCGGGACCGGAGGGTGCTGCGACGACTTCAGCGCGGTGATGCAGCTGATAGAGGGGCTTGGAAAGGATGTTCACTGGTGGGAGATGGTCAGCCGCCGTGAGCCGCCTTCCCATAAGACCGTGGAGGAGTTCTCGGTGACTCCCTATGGAGGAAACCGTTACCAGCAGGGCGCAATACCCTTCCTGAAGGCCCAGTTTCAGGGAATAGTGAAACGGATGGAGGAACTCACCGGTGTAAGCTGCACGGAAGAAATGCTGAGAAAGAGCGTATCGCGGTTCAACAGGCTCCGGGGGCTTGCCAGTGAACTACGGGAACTGGTTTACACCGCCGACAGACCACCGATACCCGGACTGGAGATGTACCTGGCTGAGTTCGTCACCATTCACACCTGCAGTGAGCCAGATGAGTGTTTCCCGGTGATGGAGGGACTTCTCGACCTTGCAAAAGAAAGGCTCAGGCGGAACATCTCTCCCCTTGGAGAGGAAAAACCCTGCAGGATCTACTGGATGTATCCATCAACCGATGCCTCCCTGGTGACGCTGCTTGAGGACATGGGGGGCTGCATAGCGGGAACCGACTATTTCATCAACCACGCCTTCCTGCCCCTGAGGGAGGACACCGACCCCCTCACGGCGGTGGCGGAGAACTGCATGGATGACAGGCTGTCCGGCAGCCCTTCCTCAAGGGTGAAACGAATAATCGAGGATGCGAGGAAGTACCGGGCCGAGGGAATACTTATGTCGGGCATTTTCGGGGCAAGCCACTGTCCCTGGGATGTTTCCGCCCTGATGGAGGAGGTAAAGAGGGAGCTGGACATTCCGGTTCTCGCCTTCGATGTGCCCTACAGCCCCGGAAGATACAGCGAGCAGGTGGTGACAAGGATGCAGGGATTCCTGGAACTGATAAGGTCCCGGAGGCGTGGAAGCACTGTTTCGCTTCCCATGGAAAGCCACATCCCGGCGGCGGGGTCCGAGCAGGAGATTCTGGACTACTTCAGGAATTCCATGGCCGTGGAGTCCGACGAGGTAAGAAGGCTCAAGAGGCAGGGCAGAGGAGTGGCGGGGATATACTGCGAGTTCACACCCCGGGACCTTATCCTGGCAGCCGGGGCCCTTCCCGTGTGTCTCTGCGGCTCAAGCGGAAGGACCATCCCGCCGGCTGAGTCGGTGCTTCCCTCCAACCTGTGTCCTCTGATCAAATCAAGCTTCGGGTACATTCTCACCGGGAGATGCCCCTTCTTCACCGTCTCCGACCTGGTGGTAGCCGAGACCACATGCGACGGCAAGAAGAAGATGTACGAGCTGATAGCCCACAGGAAACCACAGCACATTCTGGAGCTCACGCAGAAGGTGAACGAGGAGGACGCCTGGCTTCACTGGCTCAGCGAGGTAAGGAAGCTGAAGGCATATCTGGAGGATTTCTACGGAAGGGAGATAACCGAAGGTGATCTTCGGGAAGCCATTGGGATCATGAACGAAGAAAGGGCCCTTCTCAGAGAAGCGCTTTATCTGGGTGCCTGTGATCCCCCGGTGGTGACCGGTGTTGAACTGGCAAGGCTCCGGTACCGGATAAGCGGCCTTGAAACCCACCACCGAATGCTTCGGGAGTTCATATCAATGGCGGGGAAGAGAACTCCCAGAGCCCACCCGGGCCCGAGGGTGATCGTTTCAGGCTGCCCGATGTCCGAGGGAACGCTGAAGGTGATAGAACTGATAGAGGAGGCAGGGGGAACGGTGGTTGCTCAGGAGCCTGCAGCGGACTCAAGCCACTGATGCCGGTGGAGGAGAGTGGTGATCCCCTGGAGGCCATAGCCAGGAAGCACTTCAGGATACCGTGTTCATGCATGACCCCGAATACCGGAAGGAAGGAACTTCTGAAAAGGCTTGCCAGCGACTTCAACGCCCATGGGGTGGTGGACCTTGTGTGGCAGGCTTGCCACACATACGCCGTGGAGTCACACTCCTTCGGGAACTACGTCAGGGATGAACTGGGCCTGTCCTACCTCAGGGTGGAGACCGACTACGGCCAGAGTGACAGGGAGAGGCTTCTCATAAGGATACAGACCATGCTGGAGATGATATAGGATGTACTGCGGAATAGACATAGGCTCAAGGAGCATAGAGGTGGTTCTCTTCGACGGGGCCCAGGTGGTGGAATCCGCCGCGGCGGACACCGGCAGCAGACCGGTGGACAATGCCGAGGCCCTGATGAAAAGGGTGCTTGCCGCTGCTGGAACGGCGAAGGAAGATATCAGGGCCACAGTGGCAACCGGATACGGCAGGAACTACTTTCCCGATGCCAGCAGGACCATGTCGGAGATACTCTGTCATGCAGCCGGGGTATCCTACCTCTTTCCCGATGCCAGAACGGTGATAGACATCGGAGGACAGGACTCCAAGCTGATAGTCCTGGACGGGAAAGGAAAGCCGGTGGACTTCTCCATGAACGACCGCTGCGCCGCGGGTACCGGGAAATTCATAGAGATGACAGGGACTTCCCTGGGGGTTCCCCTGGAAAAAATGCACAGTATGGTGAAGGACCATCCCGACTCGGTGGAGATAAGCACCATGTGCGCCGTTTTTGCCGAGAGCGAAATAATCGGCCTGGTTCAGAGCGGGACCCGGTACCCACCATACTGCGGGGGGTCTTCAACTCCGTTGCCAGAAGGACCCTGGCAATGGCGACCAGGGGCGGACTGATCCCGAGGCTGGTGTTCACCGGGGGGGTGGCGATGAACGCCGGGGTTGCCCGGGCAGTCTCCGAGGAGGCGGGGATTGAGGTTTCGGTGCCCGATGACCCAAGGATGACCGGGGCGCTGGGGCCGCCATAACCGCCGGTTCACTGAACCGCTAGTTTGACCGGGGCGGGCGGTTTGGGTATTCTTGTGGAAACATCACCCGGGAGGCTTCCTTGAAGTCAATGAAGATCCTGATAATTGATGACGATCCCGATTCTCTTGCGGTAGCGAAGCTCAGGCTGAAGAAAGACGGCCACATACTGATTACCTCCCCATCCGGTGAGGAGGGTCTTCAGGCCGCCGCCGCGGAGCATCCCGACCTCATCCTTCTCGATGTCCAGATGCCCGGCAAAAGCGGTTTTCAGGTCTGCGAAGAGCTGAAGGCCGACTCTAGGCTTCGGAACATTCCGGTGATCTTCCTCTCCGCCGCCGATGACATAAAGGAGAAGGTCAGGGGCCTCGACCTCGGCGCCGTTGACTATGTCACCAAACCCTTCGACATCTTCGAACTCAGGGCCAGGGTGAGGGCCGCCCTGCGCACGAAAAGGCTCCAGGACCTTCTTCTTGTCCACGGTGAGATCGACTATCTGACCGAGGTCTACAACCGCCGGGTCCTCATGGAGAGGCTGGAACAGGAATGGAGCAGGGCCCGGAGGTACTCCACGGTGCTTTCATTCATTATGGCCGACATCGACAACTTCAAGTCCGTAAACGACATGTACGGACATCCGAAGGGGGACGAGGTCCTTGAGACCATAGCCTCCATTCTGAAGAGCGCCGTCCGCACCGGGGACACTGTCGGAAGGTACGGCGGCGAGGAGTTCTCCATAATAATGATCAACGCCGACTCAAAAAGCGCCGCATCCGCCGCCGAGCGTTACAGGGAGACCATTGCAGGGCATGTTTTCCAGTCCCGCAGGGGTGAATTCTCAGTTACGGTCAGCTTCGGCGTTTCCGACTCCAAGGGGAAGAACTCAGTAAACCAGCTTATCGCTGCGGCGGATGAAGCCCTCTACAGGGCGAAGGGTTCAGGAAAGAACCGCATCTGCGTCTAGCATGGAATATCCTGTGTTTTTCATGGTATCAACGCTGTAACACCATGAAAAGGAGCAGCGATGAAAAAACTTGTACTCATTCTGGCACTGGCCACCGCGGCAATGGCCACCCCTTCCTTCGAGGAGGCGGTTAGCAATGTTGCGGAAATGGTCTGGAACAGCAAGATCCGTGACATAGCATCAAGTTACGGACTTGATGTGGTGAATGTGACTTGGGAGGACACGGGAAGGTACGGCAACTCCTGCTGGGGTCCGAACATCTCCGACCTCACCATACAGGTTCACCACGGGGACAGGAACAATGAGGTCCTCACCTGCATGCCTGTCATAAGGTATCCCAACTTTCACGACCTTTCCGCGGACCTTGACCCCGACGAGTTCTTCCTTCTCGTGGGCAACGAGAGTGGGAACGACCTTGAACCGGTTACCCTTACCGATTATGTGGACAACTTCAGGGACTACCTTCACGACGGAGACAGCTGGGGCGGCAGGCAGAACAGCCTTCTGGCGGACCGTGACAGCGTTGTCCTGGTGAGCGCCCAGGCTGTGTTCCTGCCCATCGAGGAGGACGGCCAGGCGGTATTCAACCCGGTGCTCTACAACTACCAGAGCTACGAGGGCAGCCCCGGGGTGCTTGCCATACTGGCCACCAGAGAGGGCACCAGCGCCACAATCATAGACAATGACATGGACTACAGCGCCGACTACTACTCCTGGGGTCAGAGGCTTTTCTTCAACCATGACGGCGAGAGGGCAAGCCTCACCGGTTCAAGGCTCTCCGACTTCATGGAAGACCCGGAGAACCTGGAAGAACTGATGGGGGAGAACATGGAAGCGCCGGGGAAGAGGGGCTGAACATGGTCCTCCTCATTCAGGTACCCCTGAGGCAGAAGGAGAGAAGGGACCTCTGGTTCGAGGGTGCCGGGGGAATGGTCAGCTGTTCCCCCGGTGTGTGCGAAGAGGCCATGGCATCCTCCGATGTGGAGGCGGCGGTAATAGGACACGGCGAGCTTGAGGGACCCTTCAGGGAGATAGACGGCCTTCCAATTGTGCGGGATGAAAGGTTCCCCATAAGGGTAACTGTTCAGTTCTACAAGGCCACATCCAATGGAGTGGCCACGCCGGGTGACATCGCGGAGATAGCCGCCCAGATAACCAGGGTATACGACGACGCTTCCTATGTTGGCTCCCTTGTCTGCCCGGAGGAGAAGATCGACAGGCCCACCGACTGGGATCACCAGGCTGTGGAGGTATCACTGAAGAAGCACATTCCCTGGTTCTGGTAAAGGGGAACAGAGCGGAAAGGGCCCTGGCAATAGCCGGGGCCTTCGCTTATTATGCAAAGATGAAGAACACATATTCGGCGAAGAACAAGTCAATGTGGAGGGAGTGGCTTCGAAAGAACCACTCCGAAGCGGAAGAGGTCTGGCTCGTATTCTGGAAGAAGCACACGGATAAGCCCTGCTTGGACTACGAGGATGCGGTGAGGCAGGCCTCTGCTTCGGATGGATAGACGGGCTGATAAAGAAGATAGACGAAGACAGCTACGCAAGAAGGTTCAGCCCCAGGCAGAGGAACAGCCCCTGGTCCCCCCTGAACAGGGAGAGGGCAATAGAGCTCATAAGGAACGGTGAAATGACCGATGAGGGAATGCAGGCCGTTCAAAGGGCCAGGGAGACCGGCGCATGGTACATCGCCCCTGTGGTCATCGAGATGCCCGAAGAACTCGAGGATGAACTGGACAGGAACCCGAAGGCTGCCCTCTTCTTCAGCGAGCTCGCACCTTCATACAGGAAGCGCTACATGGGCTGGGTTGGCGATGCGAAGCGCCCGGAGACCAGGAGAGTCAGGGCAAGAGAAGCCTGCGTCCTTCTGGAAAAGGGTATGAAGCTCCCCATGAAGTAGTGAAAAAAAGGATGGTTGCATCCCAGAGCTCAAGTTCTCAGCGAGGCCGGATTAGTCCTGAAAGCTTTCCGCAGCTCCTCGCTAAATCCCGTGGCAGCACCGGGCGCGGCGGATCTCAAGTGTTGAAACGCCTCCTGAGAGAATCCTTCCTTTATTGAAATCAACGGCAGGGCAAAGCGATGCAATCTGCCATTGTCGAAGCCGACCATCACTGCGTTGATGTGTCCGCCCTTCATCACGCCGTAGTACCAGACGATGCGTGAGGGTTCCGAGAGGGCAGTCAGCCCCCGATGCGGAAGCAGGTTCAGAACCAAGATGAATAGTGCGACGGGAATACAGATGACCGCGAGGGCGGCCATACGCGCCGCCGGATACTCGTTGAGATCCAGAGAGGAACCCAAGCCGGCTGTGATACCACAGATTACGAGCATGAGGAGAGCTGCAACTCGATTCTTGGAACGCAGCCCTCTCACAACCGGCTCAAAGTAGAGCTGTAGTTGGTTCATGGAGTCCCTTCTTTCGATTCCTGGGTTCTTCTTGTCGTTTCAGCTTAACAAGAAAAATCTACTGGTCAACGAATTTATCTGCAACTCTGGATGCTTTTCTCCCCGCAAATCCTTCTGCGAGTAAACCTACCTGGAAGGATCTGGAACTCTGGGCATTCAACAGCTGGACAACTGGCTAAGCTACGCAGCAGCTTTTTCTTGTGATAAACAATCTGAATCAGCAGATTGCTCCGCTCTCTTTCCGCTACCCTGACGCAGTTCTGCTGCATTCAGTGGTTCTGAACTAAATTGCTCGGATACTATCCATTTCGGCTTCCAGGCGTTCAGCAAGAAAAACCTTGAGAAGAGATTGGTATGGTATGTCCTGCTTGTTCGCGAGGATCTTCAATTCTTCTATCATCGATTCAGGTAACCGAAGAGATATTGTTTTTGTTGAAGGCTTGAGCTTGGAGAGTGTGATTTCTGTTGCATCTTCCCAGGAGAGGTAATCACTGGAGTCATGCGTTCTCCAAAACTCTCTTTCTTCGGCTTCTGTTCTGAATTTCGGGATCTTCTTCAGTTCTTTCATCTTCTGTACCTTCGTTCTTCACTCGCTGTCATGTCTCTAGAGGATATGACTCTGATTTTGTCTCCTCGAATGGTAAACACCGCAAAGAGGAGACGCCCCCAATCGGTGTGGCCAAGAACATAGAATCTCGATTCCTTATCGGAATGCTTCGAGTCTCTTCGCAAGATGAGAGGTCGATTGAAGAATATCTGTTCGCATTCGGATTGAGATACATCGTGCTTGTCCCAACTCTTCGTTGAGTTCCCTTCATCCCATTGGAATCCGTTGCATTCTTTCAGTTGATCTCTTGGCCTTACCATATCACATGTATACTTTCATCATATACATTAGTCAATCCCATCACCATTCTATCGCAAACAATCTGCGTAACCAGCGCTGTGAACCTAACCTGCACCCTTGCAAGCGTCTGGTTCATGCAGTGGTTGAAGCATAATTCCATTTCTACTCAATAACATATATCTGATAATACATCTCCGGGTCTTGAGGATATGCAATTATTCCATGACCGGATATGTCGAATACCCAGTCGAATGAACTTTCTATCCCGTTAAGCTGGGCTGTATACAAGTATTCGGTATTTTCTGAATCAAACACATCGAATGTTGGTTGAGATTCAAATCCCCTTTGCACCCAAAGATTGCCGGAGGAGTCAGTTCCCATGCTCTTGATCCGAGGATAGATTGAATACGGTGTCATATCAACTTGCATTTGCCCCGCAGTACTCCGATCAACCAGGGATTCAATGTACACCTTCTCTTCTTCTATCTCTTCATCGGGTCTGGGAATTTCAGGATAGTCCAGCAGCAGAGTATTCAGAGAATCACCCGATGAGTTGAAAATTATCACTTCGGGAAGGTTCTGAGGATCTGGAGCAATGTAGATCCGATTATCGCCAACAGTAAAACGAATTTGATTCAGCAGGTCTATTCTGATTAAATCCTCGCGTTCTTCGCCTGTGTAGACTCTGGTTATGAAGGTCAGCTCAGGTTGCTCGGGTGTAGAATCGGCCCAGATGGATACATTTTGGTTATCTCAAACCCAGCATCCACAAAGATGAAATCACTCAAGATGCCCACAATCTGGTTATCACCACAGGATGACATCTGCATAGCGCCCGTTCTACCAGGGTTTCTCTCGATGAAATGTCCATTGGGATCAAACCTCTGCCACCCTGATTCATCAATAACACAGATAGAGCCGTTGCCAAGGACTTCGAAGACATCGGCATTGAGAATTCGCCTGGACCAGAACCATATCTGCCTATTTGATTCTGAAATACACCTTCTGAGGAATAGACCATGATGCGACTTCTGATATTATCCAAGACAAAGATCTCACCGGTAACCCCTCGGTCAACTTCTCTTATTGAGCCGAAGACATAGTTACTGTCTCCGAACTCGACTCCGATGGAATCGATAATCTCAAGTCTATCAACTGTTTGACTTTCATGAATAGCGTGAGGAATGGTCTGAGATGCGGGACTCTCACATCCCGATACAATAAGAAATGAAACAGTGACAATGAATATTCTTTTCATTTCTTCCTTAGCTTCAACACTGATTGAGCAGAATCGTGTTATACCAATATCTGATTCCAATTGCATATGATTATTTAGTGTGACAATGGTGTCAATAGTAGACGAGAAATGGCCATTATGAACATATGTATAGTTGAACAGGCTATGGAGTACTTGCGCTGAGTCGCCTTAGTCCGGCGGCGATGAAGTTATGGTCCAGTTCCTTCCAGGGCTTTATCAGAAGAAGAACCTCAATCCGATCGCCGCATCCACATGGAAGTCCGTATCGGGTATGACGGACAATCCGGCGGCCACCTCGAGGAAGGCTCCGATATCGTTGTGGGCGAAGAGGTATTCTATACCCAGCGGGACACGGCCGCCGGCATAGACGTCGTCCTCACCGAAGGCCACCCATCCCCCGAGGCCGTAGTACCATGGCATCTGGCCCTTGTCCACCTCTATGGCCCCGAAGCTGTGCCACAGATAGTCGGCGTGGATCAGCACCCACTCCTTGTCGAAGCTCCAGGCGGCGGCGGCGTCGATTGCCGTGGTGGCGCTGGTGTAGTGCTTGAAGGAAAGCCCGGTGGGATTTCCAACGATGAACCCCAGGCCGGTGTCCCCCTTCCCCGGTGCGAAGGACAGTATTGCGGTGAGCAAAGTGTGGTCATTTCAAGCCTCCTCATAGAAAAGCCGGCGGGCATAAAACCCGCCGGCGATGTTTTCGATGACGGGTAGTTATACCAGTTTCGCCAGGTTATCCGCGAAAAATTTCACATAATCCCCTGTGGGATATGCGCTTGCCATTGCCCTGGAAGCAAGTTCTATGCTTTCCTCAAGGGGAAGTGTGTACCTCATGTGCATGAACTTCTGCCTGAAGGCGGTTACTTCCTCGGCAACATTTTCATTTTTGATTATAACCCTGGCCATGAGTTCAGCAAGGGGGCCGAAATCCTCTTCGTTCATTCCGTACCTTGTCATTTCGCTTACGCCGGTCCTGATACCGCTTGAGGTGAGGAAGGTGTCGTCGTCGGGAAGGGCCTGGTAGTTCACTACTATGTTGTTCTCCTGAAGGCGGTCGGCTATTTCAGCGCCGTCGGCGTGATCGATGACCCTGACCACCACCTGGTGGGTCTTCGTGTAGCCGTCCTTCGGATCGCCTTCAACCTTCAGGCCGTTGTCCGCAAGGTGTTTCGCGAAGGCCCTTGCGTTGGAGAGGACCTTTGCCTGGTACTCTTCCTTGAAGGCGTTCATTTCGTGGGTTGCCACGAGAAGCCCCAGCAGGGTGGCGAGGTGATGGTTGGAGGTGGAGCCGGGGAAGGCCCTGCTGTTGATGTCCAGCCAGAGCTTTCTGAAGTGGGTCTTCTTTGCCATGTTGCTCACGATGGCTCCCCTCTGGGGGCCGAAGTATGTCTTGTGGGTTGAGCCTGTCACAACGTCGGCTCCTTCGGCAAGGGGGGCCTGGAAGGCGCCGTAGAGGCCGAAAACATGGGCCATGTCGTACATTACAACTGGCTTGTCTTCCCAGTCGGCGATGTGGTCGGCCAGCAGCTTCACCGGTTCAGGGTAGAGGAACATGCTCTTTCCGAAGACCACCAGTTCCGGCCGGCTTTCGTCGAGGAGCTCCAGCATCCTCTCCTGGTCAATCTTGTAGGGATTATCCTTCCGGACGGGAAAGTTGACGCAGTTCTCTTTCCCCGTTGCCGGGTCGATGTCCACGAAGTTGAAGAGGGCGCCCATGGGCTGGCTGGAGAGGTGGCCTCCCATTCCCAGGTCGTTGTTCATCACCGCCCGGAGCTTCCTGAAGGTGCCCTCGGGTGACTTTCTGTTCACGAACTTGGTAACGGCCTTGAAAACCACTTCGTTGGACATCTGGCCGCTCACGGGCCTCAGTTCGGCCTCGCTGCAGTTGAAATACTCGCAGAGGGCATCCTTCGCTTCGATCTCGATATCCCTGATGAAATCGGTTCCGTGGTAGAAATAGACCTCTTTCCCCTTCATTGAGCGATGTTCGGCATACCTGCCAGCGGGGTCGCATATCTCGCAGGCCTTCACCAGGGGGCTGGGGTGTTCTCGCTTGGTATGAGGTTTATGCACTGCCTCTGGCGCCAGAGGTTGTTTTTTCGATCCTTCCGAAAAGCTCGTTCATTTTTACTGACAGGTCGCTCATATGCCGTTCCCTTCATTACAATGTTTCAAGACTGCCCCTTACGGATAATGTATCCACAACTATAAGACAGGCTCCCCTGTGCGAGTCGAGGTCGCCGGTGATCTCCTCCACAGCCGCTACGGTGCCGTCGAGTTCATTCTCGGGAATGAGGGTGAGAAGAAGCCTCGGTTCCGGACGGCTGCGGCCCAGTACATCCATGAAGCCTGCGAAAATGGGCACATTGGAGAGCATGGGGCCCATCATGTCGGAACTGACGGTTACGGCGCCCTCGAGGCCCATCTCCAGGAAAAGCTCCATAACGTCATTATAAGTTTTTTCCTCCTGAAGGACCAATATAAGCAGTTTTTTCCTTGCTTTTCTGTCGTGTTTCGAGGTGATGGGGGAGAGGTGATAAAGGAAAGACTCCCTCATGGCGAATTCCGTTTTGCTGTTTATGAGCTCGTATCTGGCCTTGCCGCTGCTGAGAACCCTGGCGGCTCCGGCGAGAAGCCTGAGGTGCTCGTCGGTTCCCTCCACGGGACCGGCGATGGCGCAGATGATGTGAACGCTGCGGTTGTCGATGGAATTCCAGGCTATCCCCGGTCGCATACGGTGAGGGCAAGGGCGAAGTTCTTCATGCCCTGGAGCCTGCAGTGGGGTATGGCCACTCCGTTGCCCACTCGGTGGAACCAAGCTCTTCCCTTTCTGTCATGCCCGTCAGGAGGGACTCCTTTGAAACACCCCTGGCGGCGGGATTGCTGGCCAGAAGTTCAGCCATGATTCCCAGGGCCTCATCCTTCCTGGAGACGGACAGTTTTCTTCTGCAGCCGGATATGTGAAGGATCTCAGATATGTTCATTTTCCACCTCAGAGAGTTGCGCCGCGCACCACGGCATACTTCGAGACAGGGGGCCGGTAAGTTCGTTAATGAAGACGCTCATGAGAACTATGCTTACCATTGTTCCAGCCATTTCCTGATGGCCTGCGAAGAAGGGCGCCGCCTGTATGTAGAGGGCAAGTCCGATGGCCACACCGGCCTGGGGAAGCATTGCCAGACCGAGATATCTTCTTATCAGAGGATCGGAACCGGCAGTGACCGCCCCGGCCCAGACTCCGAAGTACTTTCCGAATGCCCTGGCGGCTATGAAGAGAAGACCCATCAGCAGTACGGGACCTGTATGGAAAACGCTGAGGGTCAGTTCCGTTCCGGCGATGGCGAAGAAAGTTGCATAGAGCGGGGGCGAGAGCTGTTCCAGAGAGGCAATAACCCTGAAGGCGCCACGGCCCATGTTGGCAAGCACCGCTCCGGCGGCCATTCCCGCCAGGAGGGGGGAGAAACCGAAGGTTGTGGCCACGGCGGTGAGTATGCACATGATCCCCAGGCTGAATATGTAGACCTCGTTGGATTTGCTTCTGTTGGCGGTGAATACATGTATGAGCCAGCCGGTGATGCCTCCGATCAGCAATGAGCCGCCTATTTCCTTTCCGGCGTGAAGAATGCCGTGGAGGAGCCCGGAATCCCCTCCCCCAAGGTGCTGACCGGTGAAGGCGGCCACTATGCTGAACAGAAGCACGCAGCCGGCGTCGTCCAGGGCCACTATGCCGTAAAGATGATCTATGAAGGGTCCCCGTGCCTTCAGGTCCCGCACTATGGCAACCGTTGCCGCCGGGGCGGTTGCCGAGGCCACCGTTCCCAGAAGGGCCGCGGCGTAGAGGGGCATAAGGCCGGTGAGCCAGAGGGCCAGCGTTACCGCCCCGAATGTGAGGAACATCTGGAAGGCGGTTATGATGAGTACCGCCCTGCCGGTTCGCCTTAGCTTCCCTGCGCTGAACTCGCTGCCTATTACCAGGGCGATGATGGCCAGGGCCACCTCGGTGACCACACCAAGCTCGTCCTTCAGGTCGGTGTGGACCATTCCCAGTATACCCGGGCCAAGTATGATGCCGGCGATGATGAAACCGGTGATCGAGGGAATCCCCGCCGCCGCGGCAAGCCTTCCAAGGAAGAAGCTTCCCACCAGCAGTATTCCCACACCGAAAACAGGATGGATGCTGACCACATCCCTGAAGCTTGAAAAGCCATCGTAAAGAAATTCGATCATGGGGGCTAATATAGTTTCGGGAAATCTCCGATGCTACCGGACCATTACATGGAATTTCAGTATGTTTCATGATCACGGATGGCGAAAGGAGCAGGATCCATGACGGCCGGTGAGGTGATGAGGCTTTTCGATTCGGTTCCCCCACGGGAAACCCTTTCCGGATTCCTTCGGGAGACCGACCCGAAGAGGATAGAGGCGGTAAGGGAAGCGGCGGAGACCACATTGCTCAAATACTGCGGCAGGAAGGTGTACTACAGGGGGCTCATTGAGTTCTCCAACATCTGTGCCCTTGACTGCGGTTACTGCGGAATAAGGAGATCCAATTCCCATGTAAAGAGATACACGGTTTCGCCGGATACGGTGATAAAGGCGGCGAAGTGGTGCGCTGAAGTTCACTACGGCTCACTGGTACTTCAGTCCGGGGAGAGGAGGGACCAGGAGTTCATTTCGATGGTGGAAACCCTGGTGCGCCGTATAAAGAGTGAGACCGTTTCGTCGGTCCTTCCCCGGGGACTGGGAATAACCCTCTGCGTTGGCGAGCAGTCCCGGGAAACATACAGGCGTTTCCGGGAGGCCGGGGCTCACCGCTATCTCCTTCGTATAGAGACCACCAGCGATGAGCTTTTCAAACGGATACACCCGAAGGAACAGAGCCTCGATTCCAGGCTGCGCTGCCTCGACTACCTGCGGCAGGAGGGTTTTCAGGTAGGAACCGGGGTGATGATCGGCCTGCCGGGCCAGACCCCTGAAATGCTTGCGGAGGACCTGCTTTTCTACAGGGAGCACGGCTTCGACATGTTCGGCATGGGCCCCTTCATTCCCCATAAGGATACCCCCATGGGAAACTCCCCGGTAATGCCCGGCGACCAACGGACAAGGATGGGGCTGATGATGATAGCCCTGGCCAGGCTTTTAACGAAGAACACCAACATCGCGGCAACCACCGCCCTTCAGGCACTGGACCCAGTGGGTAGGGAGAAGGGACTGGCCTTTGGAGCCAATGTTCTCATGCCCCAGCTCACCCCCCTTGAATACCGGGAGAACTACCTTCTCTATGAGAACAAACCCTGCGTGGACGAAGAGAAGGAAGACTGCCTCAACTGCCTCCGGCGGAGGGTGGAAATGGCTGGCAGGGAAGTGGCCCTTGACGAGTGGGGTGATTCGCTTCACTATACCGCCGGCTCCCCGCGGCCCTAGCCAGGTAGATCCCATGGGGTACCTCGTGAAACTGGTCCCGGGCCATGCCGGTGAGCTGTACCGTCTGATAACGGAAAACCGGCAACACCTGGCAGAATGGCTTCCCTGGGCTCGACGGGTGGTGTCTTCCGGGGATACCGAAGCATTCATAGATAGGGCCATGAAACAGGACGCCGAAGGAAAGGGCACCCACCACTGCATTTGCCATGGGGGCGAATTGCCGGGGTGGCGGGTTTTCACCCCATAAGATGGGGCAGCCGCACCGGGGAGCTGGGCTACTGGCTGGGAAGTGAGTTTACAGGTATGGGCCTCGCTACCCGGGCCTGCAGGAGACTTCTTGTGATCGCCTTCAATGAGCTGGACCTGAACAGAATGGAGATCAGGTGCGCAGCTGGTAACACGAGAAGCATTGCGGTTGCCAAAAGGCTGGGCATGATTTATGAAGGTACACTGAGGGAGGCCGAAAGGCTTGGCGAAGGCTATGTTGACCATGTGATCCACTCGATTCTGAAAAGGGAGTTTGCGGTTGGAAATAGTTGAAAAAAAGACTGGCCGGTGCTTCTGGTGGACTACCGGCTTGGAAAGAACAACTCCGCCGGGGCCAGGATACAGTCGGTGACCGACAGACTGGAAAAGAGGCTGGACTGTTCGGTGATACCCGCCCCTGAATGCGACGAGGCGGCGAAGATAGTCATGGCAAGGCCGGACCTTGGCTGTCTTGTGATCAACTGGGATAACGAGACCGCCGAGGGCGTTTCCCCGGAAGACCTGATCGCTCTGGTCAGGGTGAGGAACTCCGAGGTACCCATTCTGGTAATGACCGACAAATCATCCATCACCGACATAAAAGCAGGGGTCCTGAAGGAGATCGACGGCTATATCTGGCTGGACGAGGACACCCCTTCCTTCATAGCCGGCAGGATCGACAGGGAGCTGGAGAAGTACATAGAGTGCATCATGCCCCCCTTTTTCAAAGGGCTGGTGAAGTATGCCGAGGAATACAGATACTCCTGGCATACACCGGGCCACATGGGCGGGTTGGCCTTTCTCAGGCATCCCGCGGGAATAGCCTGCCACAAGTTCTTCGGCGAGAACCTTTTCAGGTCCGATCTTTCGGTCTCCGTGGCTGATCTCGGTTCCCTTCTTGACCATAACGGTGTGGTGGGGGACTCCGAAAGGGAGGCCGCCCGGGTCTTCGGCGCCGATGAGACCTTCTTCGTTACCAACGGGAATTCAGCTGCGAATCAGATCGTGTGGCGCGCCAGGGTAGGCATGGGGGATATCGCCCTTCTTGACAGGAACTGCCACAAGAGCCTGAACTACGCCATGATAGCCACCGGCGCGGTTCCCATTTACATGAAGCCCTCAAGGAACCCCTACGGCACCATAGGCCCGGTGAACATGAGGGAAATGGAGCCGGCGGCGCTGAAGAGGAAGATCGCCGAATCCCCTCTTATCAGTAATCGGAAGGCCAGGATAAAGATGGCGGTCCTTACCAACTCCACCTACGACGGCCTCTGCTACAATGTCAACAGGATACTGGACAAGCTGGGTCCCAATGTAGACAACATTCACTTCGATGAGGCCTGGTTCGCCTACGCCGCCTTCCATCCACTCTATAGAGCTATTACGCCATGACCCGGAAAGCAGGGAAAGGCCACATCCCCCGGTTTTCGCCACCCAGTCCACCCACAAACTCCTTGCTGCGCTCTCCCAGGCCTCCATGATACACGTTCTCAACGGCAGTTCGGAAGAGGTGGACCGGGAGCTGTTCAACGAAGCCTTCATGATGCACAGTTCAACTTCACCCCAGTACTCCATCATCGCGACCCTGGATGTGAGCACCAGGATGATGAAGGGGTCCGGCGGCCGAACACTGATGAACGAGACCATCGAGGAACCCATCGTTTTCAGGAAGAAAATGGTTCAGATAGGAAGGGAGATCTCGAAGACCCCATCGGAACCGGGCAAGGGGTGGTGGTTCAAGGTGTGGCAGCCGGACAGGACCGAGGTAAAGGGTAAGAAAGTTTCCTTCGACAGCCTGGACAACGACTATCTCCTGAACAACCGAAGCTGCTGGATGCTGAAGCCCGGGCAGAAGTGGCATCTCTTTGAGAACATCAACCGCGACCAGATAATGCTGGACCCCCAGAAGGTCACCATCGCCACCCCGGGAATAAACTTCAATGGAATGCCGGAAGAGGTTGGCATACCCGCTTCGGTGGTAACCGCCTTCCTGAGGGACAGGGGGATAGTGGTGGAGAAGACAGGTTACTATTCCTGGCTCTGTCTCTTCTCCATGGGCACCTCCAGGGGCAAGTCCGGAACCCTTCTGGCGGAGCTTTTCACATTCAAGAAGCACTACGACGACAATTCCGACATAGAGGTGGTGATCCCATCCCTTCCGGAGATGTACCCGAGGTTTATCTCGAAAGGGGATCAGGGACCTCTGCGACGAGATGCACGGCCATATAGTTTCCACAGACCTTGTGGGCAGGATGCTCCGGTCCTTCGACGAGCTTCCGGAACAGGTAATGACCCCGGCGGACGCCTTCAAGTACGTCACGAAGAACAGAGTGGACTGGGTACCCCTCGACCAGGCTGAGAACCGGATACCCTCCATGATGGTGGTGCCCTATCCCCCGGGTATTCCCCTTATCATGCCCGGTGAGAAATTCTCCCAAAGGAACCCGGACATCCTTGCCTACCTTAAGGCCATAGAAGGGTTCGAAGCTCGTTTCCCGGGATTTGAGAGCGACATTCACGGAATAAGGAAACTCCACGAGGCCGAGGACGGGAAGAGGTTCAGAATACCATGCATTCACGAATAGAGGAACGAACTGATTTTTACAGGCTGACACCGGGGGAATCCCTGGAGGCCCTGAATTCCTCCAGGGAGGGGTTGTCCCGGGCGGAGGCGAAAAAGAGGCGGGAACAGTTCGGCCCGAACTCCATTGCCCTGGAGAAGGGTCCTTCGAAACTCCTTCTCTTCCTTTCCCAGTTCCGGGAACTCCTCGTTATGGTCCTGATAGTGGCCGGAGCGATATCCCTGGCCATGGGCAGCTACCGCGACGGCGCGGTGATGTTCGTGATCGTTTTCGTGAACGCGGTGATCGGCTTCGTGCAGGAGTACAAGGCCGGCAAGGTGCTGGAAAAGCTCCGTGAGCTCATCAGGTCCCCGGCGAAGGTTTTCGTGGAAGGCCAGCTCACCGAAGTGAACCAGGCCGACCTTGTCCCCGGGGACATCGTGGAGGTGGAGGCCGGGGACAGGATACCGGCGGACATCAGACTTCTCGAGGCCTTCAACCTCAGGACCAACGACTTTTCCCTCACCGGAGAGTCCATGCCCCAGGAGAAGGAAACAGAAGCCCTTCCCGATAACAGGATACTGGCGGACAGACTGAACATGGCCTACACGGGAACCACCGTTGCCACCGGCAGCGCCACGGGTATAGTGGTGAGAACCGGCTCAAGCACCGAAATGGGAAAGATAGCCTCCATGACATCCAGTACGGTATCCGCCAGAAGCCCCCTTCAGGTGGAGCTGGGAAGCCTGGCAAAGTGGCTTACCTCCATCGTGGCGGTGCTCAGTGTGATACTCTTCTTCGTTGCCCTCTCCCAGGGGTTCTCATCCTTCAACAGCCTCATCCTCGCCCTGGGAATAGCCGTGGCCTGCGTTCCCCAGGCCCTGCCCGCCCAGGTAACCGTGGCCCTCAGCGCCGCAAGCCGGAGGCTCGCGGCCAGGAACGTGGTGGTCAAGAACCTTCCAAGTGTGGAACCCTGGGTTCCACTTCTGTGATATGCACCGACAAGACCGGAACCCTTACCAAGAATGAGATGACCGTAACCGGTCTCTGGTTCGACGGTGATACCTATACGGTAACCGGTAAGGGATATGAACCCACCGGAGACATCGTGGACGGATCGGGGCAGAAGGTTTCCCAGGAGGTCATCGACAGGCTTGAGATAATGCTGGACGCGGGAACCATGGCCTCCAACGCCGAGATACACCCCCCGGACCAGGATCACAAGGGCTGGTACCCCATCGGCGACCCAACCGAGGCCGCCATAATTACCCTCTCTACGAAGGCGGGTACAAGAAGTCCCAGGGAAGACGAGGAAAACCCCGAGATAAAGGAGTTCCCATTCGATTCCGAAAGGAAGAGGATGAGCTCCATAAGGCGTTTCGGTGAACGCTACCAGCTTGCCATGAAGGGCGCCTCGTCAAGCGTTCTTTCCATAAGCACCCACATCTACAGGAAGGGCGAAGCGGTTCCCATCACCGAAGAAGACAGAAAAGAGATCGAAGGGCTCAGCGAGGAATACTCCGCCCGTGCCCTGCGTGTTCTGGCCATTGCCTTCAGGCCCCTGGAGGAGGACGGGTCCGACTACACCATGGAAACCGCCGAGAAGGATGTTGTCTTCCTGGGGCTGGTCTTCATGATGGACCCGCCGAAGGACGGCGTCAAGGAGGCCATCGAAGCCTGCCACCGGGCCAGCATCAGAATAATCGTGATGACCGGCGACCACTCCATAACCGCCAAGGCAGTTGGAAAGCTGGTGGGCCTCACTCCGGTGGGCGAGCCCCCGGTCTATACAGGGGCACAGCTGGAGGAAATGGATGACAGCCGGCTTCGGGAGATCCTTCTTCAGGGGGGATCCATGGTCTTCAGCAGGGTTGACCCCTCCCACAAGCTGCGAATAGTGACCATTCTCGAGGACGATGGCGAGGTGGTGGCGGTTACCGGCGACGGCGTGAACGACGCCCCGGCCCTGAAGAAGGCCAACATCGGGGTGGCCATGGGGGTAACGGGAACCGATGTTTCCAAGGAGGCGGCGGAGCTAATTCTTCTGGACGACAGCTTTACCTCCCTTGTCTATGCCGTAAAGGAGGGGAGGACCATCTACGGCAATCTTAAGAAGACCGTTCTGGCCTCCCTCACCACCAACATGGCGGAGCTCATGGTGGTCATACTGGGTCTTGCGGCGGTTGCCATGGGGGACTGGGCCATACCGATACTGGCCATACAGATACTTGCAATAGATCTCCTGGCCGAGGTGATGCCCCTTACCTTCCTCACCTATGACCCCCCTTCGGAAAGCGTTATGGAGGACCTGCCCAGGAACATGGAAGACCATATAATGAACAGGAGATCCTCCCTGGAAGTCCTTTGGCTGGGGGCGCTCATCGGCGGCCTCTCATTTGCCAACTTCGCCTTCACTGGGATCAGGGAGGGTGTTACCTTCCACTCCGGTGTTTCCCTGGAGAACCCGCTGTACATGAGGGCAATGACCATGGCCTACCTCACAATAGCCTTCTGCCAGTATGTGAACATCCTTTCCAGGAGGTTCACATATACCTCCATCTTCAACAGGAACTTTTTTACCAACAGGATACTTCTCTGGTCCATACTCGGTTCAATAGCTATAACCCTCGGGGTTATCTACGGTCCCGCCGGCTCTTTCCTCTCCTTCCATGGACCAACCCTCCTGGACTGGGTCTGGGTGGCCGCCGGGGCCTCTGTCTATCTCGTGGCCTTCGAGCTGCTCAAAGCGGCCAGGAGGGCTGGAAGGAAATGAAAGACATTTACGGAGGTGATCCATGATAGCGAGCCTTTTTCTGATAGTTCTGTCCGGTGTGCCCTCCGGGACCGTCATGCGCGGTTCAGCGGAGGTGTCCCCCGGGGAGATGATCGAAGACCTTAGAGGATACGACGGAGTGTTCATCGGCGAGAAACACGACGACCCCCTTGCCCACGAATGGGAGCTTTTCATCTGGGAGGCCCTTGCGGAGGACGGAAGGGTCCTGGCCCTTGAAATGTTCGAGACCGATGTTCAGGATGTTCTTGATGCCTATCTCGCCGGGGAGATAACCGGGGAAGAGTTCCTTGAAGGTTCCCGCCCCTGGGGCAACTACCCTACTGACTATGCCCCCCTGGTGGAGCTGGCCAGGGAGAGGGGGCTTCCTGTGATAGCCGCCAACGTGCCCCGGAGATACGCCGCAATGGTGGCCTCCGGAGGTTATGGAGCCCTGGCTGAGGAACCTTTCTTCATGGAACTTCGGATCGATTCATCCTCGGTGTTCTACCGTGAGAAGTTCATGGCCACCATGGAGGCCATCGGGGGTGAAATGCACGGAATGCCCATGGACCACGGGAATATGTACAGGGCTCAGATACTGAAGGACGCGGTGATGGCGGCTTCCGTTGCCGGGGAAAGGTTCGTTCTCGTATGTGGCGGTTTCCACAGCGACCACCACTCGGGCATTCCCGATCAGCTTCCCGGGAACGTATCCGTCGCCACGGTGAAAATACTCGCCGAAGGGGAGGAATTCGACGAAGAAGCAGCTGACTATGTCATAGTCAGATAGGTTTTCCCCGGGGGTTTCCGGCCCGAACCACCCAAGAAATTGATTATATTCTGCCTTTCTTACCGTAACGCTGTGGAGGAAAAATGACACATGAAGAACTTGTCACGGAGATCCGTGGGGTAGAGGAGCGTGCTCGTCTGCTCAGGGAGCGTCTTTGACCTCGATTCTCTGCTGAAAAAGGAAAAGGAGCTGGAGGAGGTAATGGCTTCCGCCGGCTTCTGGAACAACCGTCCCAGGGCCCTTGAGGCCATTGCCGAGATGAAAAGGATACAGAACTGGACGAAACCCCTCACCGCCCTTCTTGAAAAGGTGGAAGACCTCAAGGCCGCACTGGAACTCCTGGAACTTGAAGACGACATCGGCATCAGGACCGACGCCGAGATTCGACTGGGCAACACCAGGAAGACCATGGATCAGCTGGAGTTCCGCCAGATGCTTTCCGGGGAACTCGATGGATCCGACTGCATCCTTACCGTCCGTTCCGGCGCCGGTGGCGTAGACAGCCACGACTGGACGGAAATGCTCATGAAAATGTACATAATGTGGGCGGAGAACCAGGATTACGATGTAACTGTAATGGACACCTCCCCCGGCGACGGCGTGGGGATGAGGGAAGCGGTCCTGGCCATAAGGGGCCCGTATGCCTACGGATATCTCGGGGCGGAGAAGGGCATTCACCGGCTGGTGCGCAAGAGCCCCTTCGACCAGAACCACCGCAGGCACACAGCTTCGCTTCGGTCTTTCCACTGCCTGACCTCGACGACTCCATCGAGGTGGACATCAATCCCGATGATGTGAGGACCGATGTGTTCAGGGCCAGCGGCGCCGGCGGCCAGCACATAAACAAGACATCCAGCGCCGTCAGGCTGACCCACCTTCCCACGGGTATAGCGGTGACCTGTCAGAACGAGCGCAGCCAGCACAGGAACCGCGAACTTGCCTGGAAGGTACTGAGGGCCAGGATGTACGAAATGGAGGAGGAAAAGAGACGCAAAGAGCGTGAGAAGCTTGAGGGCACCAAGAGCGACGTCTCCTGGGGTCACCAGATACGCTCCTATGTCCTGCACCCCTACCAGATGGTGAAGGATCACAGGACCGACAAAGAGACATCGGACATCGAGGGCTTCCTGAACGGCAACATTCAGGAATTTATTGAAGACTACCTGAGAAAGTGCAAGTAAATGGCCATAGATAGAAATGAATTCATAGAGCGGAGGCTGGAAAAGCTGACCGCCATAAGGGAATCCGGCATGGATCCATATCCCCCTGAAACTCCATCAAGACTTCCGGTGGAAGACCTCAGAGCCGCCGGTGACACAGAAGAACCCATGGCCACCAGCGGCAGGATAATGGCCAAGAGGAAGCACGGCAAGACCGTTTTCTGTGACCTCCACGATCCCACGGGAAGAATACAGCTATTCATGAACGGCAAAGTGATGGGAGAGGAGGGCTGGGAGCTTCTGGGGAACCTCGATCTGGGTGATATCATCTGGGTAAAGGGCCCCCTCTTCACCACCCGGACAGGTGAGCTTTCGGTGAAGGTAACGGACCTTCTGCTTCTAACCAAGGCAGTGAGACCCCTGCCGGTTGTAAAGACCGATTCCGAGGGAAAGGTTCACGATGCCGTGAGCGATCCCGATTTCCTGTTCAGGCACAGGTGCGTGGATCTCATACTGAACGAAACATCAAGGAACAGGTTCATAACCCGCAGCAGGATCCTGAGCGCTTCCAGGGAATACCTCGATTCCAACGGCTTCCTGGAGGTGGAAACACCGGTGCTTCAGCAGATATACGGTGGAGCCGCCGCCGAGCCCTTCGTAAGCTACTACAATTCCATGGAGGAGGAGTGCTATCTCAGAATAGCCACCGAGCTCTATCTGAAAAGGCTTCTGGCAGGTGGCCTGCACAGGGTTTACGAGATGGGGAAGGACTTCAGGAACGAAGGGGTGGACAGAACCCACAGCCCGGAGTTCACCCAGCTGGAGCTCTATGAAGCCTGGACCGACTACAGGGGAATGATGGACCGTTTCGAGGGGATCGTCACCGCCGCGGCACAGGCCGCCGGTTCAGGGAAGAACACGGTCTTCATGGGCAACGATATCAACCTGGAACCACCCTTTGAAAGGATATCCTTCGTCCCCGCCCTCCACGAGAAAAGCGGCGAGGAACTCTTTGAATGGAACGGGGAAGACCTGTCACGGCTGGCCTCGAAGCTGGGCCTCTGTGAAGATGTTTCCGACCGGGCGGTTCTCCTCGACAAGCTCTTCGATCACTTCGTAACCCCTGGCCTCATTCAGCCCTGCTTCGTAATAGACTATCCTGTGGAGCTTTCCCCCCTCGCCAAGCAGAAACCCGATGAACCCAGGCTCACCGAACGATTCGAGGCTTTCATCGCCGGCCTGGAACTGGCCAACGCCTTCAGTGAACAGAACGATCCCATCTATCAGAGAAAGATCCTGGAAGCCCAGGCCGGTGAGAGCCTTCACAGGAAGGGTGTGGTTGACCAGGAGTTCCTCTTCGCCCTGGAAACGGGAATGCCCCCGGCGGGAGGTCTGGGCATCGGGATGGACAGGCTGGTAATGGTACTCACCAACTCGGTTTCCATAAGGGATACCATCCTCTTCCCCCATCTGAGAAGGGAGAAAGGGATCTGAGAGTCGTCTGGAGCCTTGCCGCAAGACAGGTCTGGAGCCCTTCCAACTCAACGGTAGTAAGGATGGTAAGCCTTCTTTCCATGGCGGGAATAGCCATAGGGGTGGCTGCCCTGATAATCCTTCAGGCATTCATGGGAGGGTTTACCGATGCCATTGCCACAGGACTCAGCGGCATCAATCCTCCGGTTCATATCTATGCCCCCGGTGGGGGCTACATCGACGATTTCGACCTGGGAACTGTTCAGCTGCTTGCTGGATCGATCCCGGGGATAACCTCGGTGGTGGGCATAGTGGAAAGGCCGGCGGTGATCAGCGGTTCTCCTGGAACGGTATCAGGGGCTGTGGTAAGGGGAATGGGCGGCGCGACAGGCGGCGTGGTCGTGGGGTCCGACCTGGCCAGAAACCTGGATGTTGGCCCCGGAGACGAGATCCGCATCGCCTCCTCCGCCGGGGTTGAGATCTCCGGTGCGGGAAGGGTCCTGGTGGATACCATAGCCGCCATGAGGGTGGACAGCGTGGCGGATTTCGGCCTCGCTGAATACAACGGCTCACTTGTAACGATGCCCCTTTCATCGGCGCGGACCATCTTTCGTTTTGGAAGCAGACTTACCTCCGCCGGGGCCTATGTTTCCCGGGGCACCGATCCCGTAACCGCCGCGGCAGAACTGGATAATGCCCTCTATTCGGAATATACAGGCGGCGGCTGGCCGGTCTACATGAGCTCCATCCCCTTCATGGCCTTTCACGGGAACCTTTTCAGGGCCCTGGGCCTCGAAAGGGCGGCAATGACCATAGTTCTGGCACTGATCACGGTGGTGGCCCTTCTGAACCTTTCCAGTGCCCTTTCCATGATAGCCCTGGAACACAGAAGGGATACAGGAGTACTGAGAGCCATGGGGCTTCCTCCCGGGGGTGTTGTCCGCATCTCCCTTCTCAGGGGTCTCATTCTGGGCGGAACAGGCGCCTTAACCGGCCTTGGTTTTGCATGGGCTGCGGTTTTTGCGGTGAACAGGTACTTTCCTGTGAAACTCGATGGAGATGTGTATTGGATAGATGTACTACCAGGTGTTTTTCCCGGGATACTGGCACTGGGCGTAACCCTTGCCACTGTTGTTGTCTGCCTTGGAGCAGCGGTTATCCCCGCCATTTCCTCCACGACCATATCCCCTTCCGAGGCGCTCCGCTATGAATGACAACAGGGTTCTCGAGGCCAGGGACCTTCATTGTTCCTACGGCGAGGGGGATACCACCATAAGCGTTATCAGGGGTGCATCCATCGCTGTGAACAGGGGCGAGGTGGTTGCCGTAACCGGCCCCAGCGGCTCCGGAAAGAGCACCCTTCTTCACGCCCTGGGGCTTCTGGAAAAGCCTGAACGGGGCACGGTGGAGATCTGCGGGCAGGACGGCTGGGCTCTGGGAAGCGGCAGAAGGGCCAGGCTGCGGAACAGGAGCATTGGTTTCGTTTTCCAGTTTCACCACCTGCTGGAGGAGTTCACCCTCCTTGAGAATGTTTCCATGCCCTGCCTGATAGCCGGGCTTGGTTCCGCGGAAGCCTCGGACAGGGCCGGTGTCCTGCTTGACAGGGTCGGCCTGGGCCACCGTGCCGGCCATTTTCCCACCAGGGTCTCCGGTGGTGAAAGGCAGAGAGCCGCACTGGCAAGGGCCCTTGTGATGGAACCCCTCATAGTGCTTGCCGACGAGCCCACGGGAAACCTCGACTCGGCTACCAGCCTGGAGGTGGAGAAGCTGATAATGGAGCTTGCCGCCGACGGCACCAGGTCATTCCTCATGGCGACCCACAGCAGGGAACTCGCCGGGGCGGTGCACCGGCAGCTTTCCCTGGAATCCGGGGTTCTCGTAGAGTCCACGAAGGGCGTTGACAGTTCACTGCATAGCAGTTCTTGAGTATATTCGTCGGCGGCAGGAAGCCGACGCAAAGGGGAGATACTTGCCTGAACAATACACCGACAGAGCCAGAAAGGCCCTTATCGAGGCCAGGGCCGAGGCCGCCAGGGCCGGTCGCAGAGAGATAGGCTCCGAGTTCATCCTTTATGCTGTTCTCAGTGTTGACGGCTCCGGGGCGGCGTCACTCCTCAGAAGCCTCCGGGTGAAGACCGGTGAAATGCGCTCCCAGCTAAGGTCGAATCTCTTCACCGTAAGGTCAGGTTCCAGGATCGACAGGACCTCCCTTACCTGGAGCAACAGGGCCAGGGCAATACTGGCCGAGGCAAAGGCCCAGGCTTCGAAGCTGGATTCCGATTTCATTTCAACGGAACATTTCCTCCTGGCGATGGCCAGAATAGACAGCGGAGCCTCGGCGATCCTGTGGCAGTACGGTGTGAGCCACGAAAAGCTCTTTGAAGCCCTCAGGGCAGCCGGTGCCAGAAGGCCCGGCGAGGCGGAGAAGGCCACCTCCGCCCTTGAATACTTCTGCCGGGACCTGACGCTGCTGGCCTCCGAGGGAACCCTTGACCCGGTCATAGGAAGATCATCGGAGATCGACAGAGTGGTGCAGGTCCTCTGCCGTCGCAAGAAATCCAACCCGGTCCTCCTGGGAGAGCCCGGTGTGGGCAAAACAGCCATCGTGGAAGGGCTTGCCCTGCGTATCCTCTCAGGAAGGGTCCCCCTTCCCCTCTACGGCAAAAGGCTCATGGCCATGGACATGGCATCGGTCCTGGCGGGAACCAAGTACCGGGGGCAGTTCGAGGAAAGGCTGAAGGCCCTCCTCCGTGAGGTCCGGGAGGCGGGGAACGTTGTTCTTTTCATCGACGAGGTCCATTCCATAGTGGGCGCCGGGGGCGCCGAGGGGGCCATCGACGCCGCGAACCTTCTCAAACCCGCCCTTGCCCGGGGCGAGTTTCAGTGCATAGGGCAACCACACTGGATGAGTACCGGCGAAGAATAGAGAAGGACGGCGCCCTTGAGCGCAGGTTCCAGCCGGTTCCCATAGATCCTCCATCGGTTGAACTCACCGTTCAGATACTCAACGGCCTGAAGGATAGATACCAGCAGCATCACAACGCCGTTTTCACACAGGATACCCTCAGGAACTGCGCCATCCTTGCCCACCGCTACATCAGCGGAAGACATCTGCCCGACAAGGCCATCGATGTCATGGACGAATCAGGAGCCCGGGCCCACGCCAGGGCTTCAAGCCCTCCTGAGTCCCTCATCAGTCTCCACGACAGGTTGGTGGAACTGAGGAAGGAAGCCGACAGCGCCGCCATCCAGCGTAACCTGCAGAGGGTATCGGAACTGGGTGAGGAGATAACAAGGCTGGAAAAGGCCCTTGACGAGTCCAGAAGCCACTGGATAGAGAGCCTTCCCCTGCTGAGATCTCCATAGGCGACATAACCGCCGTGGTGTCGGAAATGACCGGCATTCCCATCAGCAGGGTGGGGGAGAGCGAGATGGTTAAGCTTGCGGACCTCGAGGCCAGGATGGCCGAAAGCATCATTGGCCAGGATGCCGCCCTGGGTCACATCGCCGGGGCCATACGAAGGAGCCGGGTGGGTCTTCGCAGCAGGACCAGGCCCACCGGGTGTTTCCTCTTCCTGGGCCCTCCGGGGTGGGCAAAACGGAAACCGCCAGAATACTTGCGGAGCAGGTCTTCGGCGACGGCAGCTCCCTCATCAGGATTGACATGTCGGAATACCGCGAGGGTTTTTCCGGTTCCAGGCTCGTGGGCGCCCTCCGGGGTATGTGGGCTACGACGACGGCGGGCAGCTCACGGAAAAGGTTCGGAGGAAACCGTATTCCGTGGTCCTCCTCGATGAGATAGAAAAGGCCCATTCCGATGTTTACAACATGCTGCTGCAGGTGATGGACTACGGCAACATGACCGACAACTACGGAAGGAAGATCGACTTCAGCAACACCATAATAATCATGACCGCCAACCTCACTCCAAAGGGCGGCGGCGGAACCGTCGGTTTCCTCAGGGAAAGCTCAGAAGCCGCCGGGGAAGCGGTCCTCGCCTCCGCCAGGTCCGTCTTTCCGCCGGAGTTCATGAACCGCCTTGATGCGACGATAGTCTACAATCCCCTTACCTTCGAAGATGTGAAGAAAATAGTTGAAATACAGCTGATGGAGGTTAATGAGAGGCTTTCCGAACTTGACATCCAGCTTTCCCTGAGTTCCGAAGCCCTTGACCTCATCGCAGAAGCCGGCTACAGCGGCGAAGCAGGGGCCAGACATCTCAGAAGGACCATTCAGCGCCTTCTTGAAGACCCCCTAACCGACATGCTCGTGTCCGGTGAACTCACCGGGGGATGCTGCCTTGAAACCATAAGGAACGGTGACCGCCTCTCCTTTGCCGTCCGCTCCGCCGACAAAGTCTCAAATTCAGTTACGGAGGTCAATATATGAGGCTGATGCCTGTTTCCGCTTTGTTCCTTGTAGGCGCGGCCTTTGCCGTCCAGGTATCAAGTGTGGCCATCGAGGGCAACTCTTATGTTTCCGACTCCCTCATAACCAGAACCCTGGGGCTCAATCCCGGGGAGAACTTCCTGCCGGGAAACCTGCCCGGCGGAGTGAGGGAACTCTTCGGCCTTGGCTACTTCACCGATATCCATGTGGAGGCCGATTCATCAGGAGGTATGGCTGACTTTTTCATAACCGTCAGCGAGAACCCCATCCTTTCCTCCATTGAATTCGAGAACACCGGTTCCCTCAAGGAAGGCGACCTCCGGGATACCCTGGGAATATTTCCAGGGCAGACCATATCCATAAACGACATCGACAGGGCGAAGGACCTGATCCTTTCCCTCTTCGCCGGGAAGAACAGGCACCTGGCAACGGTGGAACACAGCTGGGGAGAACCGGATGCCGGGGGAAGGAGGGTCCTCACCTTCCATATGGAAGAGGGTCCGGATGTAAGGGTTGGAGAGATAGCCTTCACGGGGAATGAAGCCTTCTCCGACCGCACCCTGAGGGGAGAGATGAAAACCAGGCAGGACAGTTTCTGGCGAAGCGGCAAGCTTAAACCGGAGGAGTTTTCCGAAGACCTGGGCCGAATAGAGGAGTTTTACCATAACAGGGGTTATCCCGAGGCAGTGGTTACGGGAACCGACAGATACCTCCTTCCCGAAGGCGATCACTTCCACATAGACATTTCCGTTTATGAGGGGCCCTACAGGATCTTCGGTGATGTATCGTTTTCCGGCAACACCGAGATCCCCGACTCCACCCTCGCAGGCTTCAACGAGATGGTTCACGGCGAACCCTATTCCATGGAGAAGCTGAACAAAACACTGGAAACCCTGTACTCCGCATACCAGGACCGGGGCTACTTCTACGCATCGGTCACACCGGTTCATGAAGATGCCGCAGAGGATGATTCCCTGGTTAACATCACCTTCGTGTTCAACGAAGGTGAGCGGGCCCATGTCAGGCAGGTGGAGATAGTGGGCAACTCAAGGACCCACGACAATGTGATAAGAAGGGAACTCACCGTGATTCCCGGTGATCTGTTCAGAAGATCCGCCATGATGCGTTCCCTGAGAAATGTCTACTACCTCAACTATTTCAACGATGTATATCCTGATTTCAGGGCCATCGAGGGAACACCGGATGTGGACATGATACTGAGGGTGGAAGAGAAAACCACCGGAAAGTTCGGCATAGGCACCAACTACAGTGGCAACGACGGCTTCAGCGGATACATCGAGGTCGCGGAAACGAATTTCTTCGGCAGGGGCCAGAACCTCGGTGCCAGCTACGAGTTCTCCAGCAGGATCCAGAACATAAAGCTCAGCTACACTGAACCCTGGTTCAGGGACACCCCACTGACCCTGGGCGGCGAACTGTACCATACCACAAGCAACTACAGGGAGTACGACAGAAGGCGAACAGGCGGTTCCGTGGTGATAGGCAGGCCCATCCCCTGGATCGATTACACCTCCGCCAGCCTGAGATACACCCTGGAGAAGGTGGATGTCTTTGACATAACCTCCGACGAGAACAGCTATTACTATTCCCTCCGGGATACCGACTGGCCAAGGTGGGACAGCTCCATAAGGTTCGGCCTTACCAGGGACAGCCAGGACAGAAGGGTCTTTCCCGGAGAGGGTTCCAAGAACACATTCAGCGGAGTGCTCACCGGCGGGTTCCTGGGTGGAGACCTCGGTTTTCAGAAATATCTCTTCGACTCCACATGGCACACCCCTCTGTGGTGGAAGTTCTTCCTGACGGTGCGGGGAAGGCTCGGGACCATAGCCGGGTTCGGAGGGCAGTCACCTCCTGCCTACGAGCTTTTCCAGCTTGGGGGAACCGGCTTCTACGGAGTAAGGGGATATGGCGAGCGGGAGATAAATGCCCTGGATGGCTTTTCCACCGTCGGGGGAAGATCCCTGCTCATCCTCAGTGCCGAATACCGATTCAGAATAATCGATCAGCTTCAGCTGGCGGCCTTTGCCGATGCCGGGAACACCTGGGAAAGCTGGGCCGACCTCGATCTTTCCACCCTTAACAGGGGCTTGGTCTGGGGGTAAGGGTGGAGATACCCATGCTGGGCGTCATGGGTCTTGATTACGCATACGGATTCGATGGACCGACCCGGGATGGGAGCCGCACTTCCAGATGGGCACAACCTTCTGAAGGGAGATTGCATGAAACTGTTGCTACTTATCGTATTCCCTGGAATTATCCTTGCCCAGACCATAGCGGTGGTGGACGCGGACAAAGTGTTTGAATCCCTGGGACATGTTACCGACGCCAGGGAGCTGCTGGAGACGGAGATAGAGGAATGGGAGCTCCACGCCGATTCCCTCCAGGAGGAGATAGACGAGATAGAGGAAGATCTATCCAGAACACTCATGATGAGCCCGGAAAGAAGGCAGGAGAAGGAAAACCTCCTGACCGAGAAGAAGGACCAGCTCGAGAGCTTCCTGTCCAGCGTTTTCGGCCCCGGAGGCCTCATGGAGAGGCGTAATGAAGAGCTTGTGTCGCCCATTATCGCCTCCATAAACGAGGCCGTGAGGGAGATCGCCAGCGAAGACGGCATTCAGCTGGTACTTGATGCATCGGCGGGGCAGGTGGTCTACGCCGAGGCAGCCCTGGACATAACCGACAGGGTCATCGACAGGGTCGCGAGGGGAAATGACTGACCCCATGACCCTCCAGGAGCTGGCAGGAGTGATCGGGGGAAGCATAGTCGGCGGACATGAAGAGGACACCGTCGTAAGGGGTGTCTCCACACTGCAGGATGCCTGCCCCGATGAGATATGCTACTACGGCAACAGAAAGTACGCTTCCTTCCTGGGCAAGACCTCTGCCCTGGCGGTGATAGTCTCGGAGCCATGTGAAACTTCAGCCCGGTGCCTGATAGTGGTGAAAGACGCCTACGACGCCTTCAGGAAGGCCCTTGAGATTTTTTCCCCCGACGGCTCCAGCGGTTTCAGCGGAGTTCATCCCTCGGCGGTTGTCCACCCACCGCTGTGCTGGCCCGGGGGGTAACGGTGGGGCCATGTTCGATCATAGAGCGGAACTGCAGTATAGGCAGGGGAACCTCCATTGGCTCCGGCTCGGTGCTGGGGCCGGAAACGGAAACAGGCGAGAACTGCGTCATTCATCCCAATGTCACACTCCTTGCCCGTACGGTGGTCGGTGCCTTCACCGTAATCCATTCGGGAACGGTGGTGGGCAGCGATGGTTTCGGTTTCGTCCCCCGGCCATCCGGGGCCCACTTGAAGGTACCCCAGAACGGCAATGTCGTCATTGGCAGCAGCGTTGAGATAGGCTCCAACTGCAGCATAGACAGGGCTACCACCGGAAGCACCGTTATCGGCGACCACACGAAGCTGGACAATCTCATTCAGGTGGCCCATAATGTAAGGATAGGCAGCGGTTGTTTTATTGCTGCTCAAACTGGGATAGCCGGAAGTGCCAGCATTGGAAACGGTGTTGTCATCGGTGGGCAGGTTGGTATTGCCGGGCATATTTCCATTGCCGATGGGGTGGTGGTGGCAGCAAAATCTGGTGTCACTAAAAGCATCTCCTCGGGACTTACGGTTTCCGGCAACCCATGCAGGCCCCACGGTGAGAATCTCAGAATCAGCGCGGCTGCAGCCAGGCTTCCGGGAATCCTGGCCAGACTGATGGAATTTGCCCCGGAAAGCAGAGAAGAAACTGAGGACTGATGAATCGTTTTCAAACCACACTGGAAAAGCAGGTATCATACACCGGCCGCGGTCTGCACCTCGGTAAGGATTCCACCATAACCTTCAAGCCGGCGCCGCCTGACACCGGCTATGTCTTCGTAAGGACCGATGTTCCCCAGAGGCCCATGATCTCCGTCAGTTCCGATAATGTGAGGATGGTGGAGGAGCAGGCCAGGCGAACCACGCTGGGAGAGAACTACTACGAGGTCCACACGGTGGAACATGTTCTCAGCGCCCTGTACGGCCTGGAAATAGACAATGCCATTATCGAGATCAGTTCCGACGAGCCCCCGGAGCCCGCCGACGGTTCGGTGAGGTCCTACATCGAAGTGCTCAAGGAAGCGGGCATAGAAACCCTCCATGGCCATCCCAGCAAGGTCTTCGTGATCACCGAACCGGTGAGCATCGACTACTACGGCGCCAGCCTCACCGTGGTCCCCTACCATGGCCTGAAGATCAGCTTCACCCTGGACTACGACCACCCCCACATAGGAACCCAGTACATAAGCCTGGACATTACAAGGGAAAGCTTCGTGGAGGAGATCGCCCCGGCCCGCACCTTCTGTCTTTACAAGGATGTAAAGATCCTCCAGGAGAAGGGTCTGATAAAGGGGGGCACACTGGAGAACGCCGTGGTCATAGGTGACCAGGGCGTGATGAACGAGAGTCCACTCAGGTTCCCCGATGAGCTGGTAAGGCACAAGGTCCTGGATCTCATCGGCGACCTCAGCCTCCTGGGCCTTAGGCTCCAGGGACATGTCATTGCGGCGAGAAGCGGCCACGCTTCCAATGTTCAGTTCGTAAAGAAGATAAAAAAGGTCTATTCAGACAGGGTCCGGGACAGCAGGAACCACCTGGCGGACAGGAAGTGGGACATCACCGACGTAATGGACCTCCTCCCCACAGGTATCCCTTTCTTCTGGTGGACCGCGTCCTGGAGATCGACCCGGAGAAGTCCATTGTCGCCCTGAAGAACGTTACCATAAACGAACCCTTTCTTTCAGGGGCATTTTCCCGGCAGTCCCATAATGCCCGGTGTACTGGTAATAGAGGCAATGGCCCAGGCCGGGGGGCTGATGCTCTTCGACTCCGTGGACGACCCCCACCGCTGGCTGGTCCTCTTCGGAGGAATAGACAAGGCAGGTTCAGAAAACCCATACTGCCCGGTGACCAGATCAGGTTCGAGCTGGAGCTGATAAGCAAAAGGGGCCGGATGTGCAAAATGCGCGGGGTTGCCCGGGTGGACGACAGGGTATCCGCCGAGGCAGAGCTCACAGCCATGCTGGTGGAAAAGAAATGATTCACAAGACCGCCCTCGTGGACTGCGCCGTACCGGAATCGGCGAAGATCGGCCCCTATGCGGTGGTGGGGAATGAAGTTACCCTGGGTGAGAACGTGGTTATCGGCGCCCATGCTGTGGTGGTGGGAATAACCACCCTCGCAGAGGGTGTTCAGGTGGGCCCCGGAGCGGTCATAGGCACCCCCCCCCAGGACCTGAAGTACGCCGGGGAAAGGACCACCCTGGAGATCGGCGCTGGAACCGTGATAAGGGAAATGGCCAACATAAACTGCGGAACAAGCGCCACGGGAAGAACGGTGATAGGAGCCGGCTGCTTCCTGATGGCCTTCAGCCACGTAGCCCACGACTGCGTCATAGGCGATGGTGTGATACTGGCCAATTCGGTGAATCTTGCCGGACATGTGGAGGTTGGAACCAGGGCAATAATCGGTGGTGTGGTCCCAGTTCACCAGTTCACCCGGATAGGGGAGTATTCCATGATAGGGGGGGCTACAGGGTCTCCATGGATGTCACACCCTTCACTCTCGCCGGGGGAGAACCCCTCCGTGCGGTGGGGATCAACAAGGTCGGCCTTCGAAGGAACGGCTTCACCAACCAGGAGATCAACGCCGCCTCCGACGCCTTCCATTTCTTCTTCAAGCAGAGCGGTGCCACCATGGCCCAGAAGGTTGAGGAAGCCATCTCATCCGGCTATCAGAACCCCATGGGAAGGCGCATCGCCGAGTTCATAAGCAAGTCCCAAAGGGGCGTGACCATCTGAGCGCCGTCCTTTCCCTTGCCTGTCTGCTGGTCCTCTCAACCGGAGAACCCGATTCCGTGATCATTGAGGAAAAAAACCCCACCGGAGCCCTTCTCAGAAGCTTCGTTCTTCCCGGCTGGGGCCAGTTCTACAACGAGAAACCCCTGAAGGGGGTCTTTTACGGCGCCGCTGAACTGGGGCTCCTGGGAGTGATCCTTTACCAGCATGACAGGGCGGAGACCGCCAGGGAGAACCACATGGAGACCGGCCTTCCAGTCTGGGAACAGAGATATGAAACCCATTCCGGACTCAGGCGGGATTTCATATGGTATACCGCGGGAGCCTGGCTTATGGGAATGCTGGATGCCTATGTGGATGCGTATCTGTTCTCCTTCGAGGCTGAGAACAGGAAGTTCGAGGGGGATGCCGGTCTCAGTGCCGGTCTTGTATTTCACTTCTGACCCGAGGGAATGAAATGGTGTTTCACCTGGTATATCTGTTGACAGCAATGGCCGCCCTCGGTGAACCCGAGCTTCTGCAAAGGGCGGTGAACGGGGACAGAGAGGCCTTCGGAGAGATAGTGAAACTGTATGAAAAGAGAGTGTTCAGAGTGGCCAGAAGAATGTGCAGATGCGACGACGACGCTGGGACATTACCCAGGATGCCTTTCTCAAGGCAATGAACGCCATGCATTCCTTCAACACTGAATACAGGTTCTTCACCTGGATGTACCGGATAGTCACGAACACCGCCATAAACCACTCCCGTGCCCAGGGCAGGAGGGGAGAGGTGCAGTTCGACGAGGGTTATGGTTTCCAGGGACTGGCCTCCACCTCCGACGACGCCGTTTCCAGAATGGAGAAAGACCTTCTCGTGGAGGCTGTGCAGAAGGCGGTGGAAAAACTCACCCCTGCCCTCAGGTCGGTATTCGTCCTCAGGGTTGACCAGGAACTGAGCTACGAGGAGATCGCCGAAACCCTGGACATCGCCCTGGGTACGGTGATGTCCCGGCTGAACAGGGCCCGTTCCGCCGTGAGGAACTCCGTGGTTAGCCAGCTTGGGGTGGGTTGTGAACTGTCCGGACAGCACCCTTCTGATGCGGTGGCTCGACGGCGAGCTTTCCCGGGAAGAGGCTGTAGAAGTAGAGAAACACCTTGAGAGCTGCGCTGAATGCCTCTCCCTTGTAGAGACCCAGAGAAAAATGGAATCAGCCTGGCGGGAGAGCTGGACGGATCCAGCCCCGGCGGCCTTTGAAACCCTGCGGAGAAACCTGTCGGCCCGGTCCCACCCCTGGTGGCGCAGACAAAGGAGCTGGATGGCGGTGGCGGCGGTTTTCGCCGTTTATCTCGGGGTGAAGATCTTTCTGATCGACGGCGCCGGCCGGCCAATGGCCGAAGTAGCTCCGAGAGCCCGCCGCCGGCCCCCCGGACAGAGTTTTTCGCCGAACCCGAGGTCACCCCCGGGGTTGCGGATGACTCCGCTGACGAGGCTCTGGTGGAACAGGAAATACTTGAGGTTGAACAGCAGGAGGAGGTCATGGCCCCGGCAGAGGAACAGCAGGAGGAGGCCGAGGAGGAAGACGCCCCCGCCTCCATGGAAGAGGCGGTGGATGCTGCTGCTGGCTTTACCGCTTCCCGCAGTCTGTCATTTGTGGAAAGCTCTGATTCCACTGTTGAAATGTGTTTTGGTGCCGGCGGCGGCGGTCTTGTATCCGGGGCCACCGGGGAGGGTATCGGTGCCTCCTCTTATGGGATCCAGCAGGCGGAAGCGCCGGAGGCCGGCAGAGATGACTACGCCAATCAAACCGTTGCCTCCTGTGCCCCCGTGGCGGGTATTCAGGTCACCGCCGAGCTTCAAGGCGGTGAAACCGTCACCCTGTACCGGGATGTCTGGCCGGAGGTGTTCCTGATTCTGGATATCATCTTCGAATCCGGGGAGTACACACCGGGTGAACCCGTTTCCATTTCCGTTGACCACTCCGGTCTTGTGTCGGGACCCCTGGTGCCCGAGGGCACCATCATCGCCCTCCCAGACAGCACCTACGGCAACTGTTCCGTAACCGCTCTGCCCTTCTGAACCGCTGCCCTTTTCATTCATGGCCCACAATGGTAAATTCAGTTACACGCCGGTATTTCTGAAGGGAGATGCTTATGTCCGCCTGTGGATTCCTTTTTGCGCTGCTTCTCATTCTTCCAGTGGTCGGTATGGCGGAGGATGTCAATCTTCCGGTGATCGCCGTGATCCCTGTTTCGACCAGTCCGCGGGAACCTACGACGCCCCTGCCCTTATCGAAGAGGCCGAGGCTGTGTTCCTGGCAAGCGGCAGGTTCAGGGTAACCGATGTGTCCGACCATGAACTATATCAGGGTCCCCCGGCGGACCAGACCCTGAGGCTCCAGGGTATCTCTTCGGACTTGGCGGTGGATCTATTCATGATACTTGATGTATCAGCGCCTGAAACCACTGTGGACCACGGTTCCCGGGACAGCCTCTTCGTAACCCGGACCACCACCATCGACATCACAGGAAGGTTCTATACATCCGAAGGCAGCCTGCTCGGGTCGGTGCGTGAGAAGAGGTATTCCGGCGAATTCGGCGGTGGCACCTCCATGGACCTCCATGCCATGGCCGTAAGCGGAGTCAGGGAGGTGGCCCTTCGAAGCCTGGGGGAGATATTCCCCTACGAGTTCAGCTTCACCTCCGGCGAAGGTCCCCTCTATTCGATTCCAGTGGGTTCCACCGGCGGAGTTGAAAAGGGAATGGTCTTCTCGGTTCTCGCAAGGTCCCAGGGCATCCCCAGGTCCTCACAGGAATACTCCTATCTTCAAAGCCACGGCATCATGCAGATAATGGACTCCAGCCCTGGTTCCAGCACAGGAAGGCTCATAGCCGGGAACATAGTTGAGGGAACCACCCTCAGCGCCGTTGAGAATTCCGCACCTGCCCTTCTCTCCCTTACCTATTCGATCCTTCCAACCGAGGTGGTCCCGGGGGATGACCTTACCGGGGAAGAGAACGAAACCTCAAAACTGATCAATCAGGCGGAGTTCAGCGGTGCCACGGGGAAATGGGGTCTATCCCTGGGAGGGGCTCTCTTTTCCGGTGTGGTTCCCAGGATGTCCAGCATAGGCATAAGGGGAGAGATGGGAACCAGGCTGCCCCTTTCCTCTCCATCCTTGCCCTCAGGCTGGGGGTGGGTTTCGAGGCGGCCTTCCTGGTTCAGAACACCAGGGCGGACAGCATTTCCTCCTCGGCGAACACCGCCACCATTTCCGGTACCGGCAGCCTGAACCTCGAATGGCTCTTTTCCGCCAGATTCGGATTGCACGCCGGCTGCGTGGGCAGATTCGGGACCTCCGCCGACAACTGGAGCGTTACCAGCTACACAGGGTACAACCGCCAGGCGCTCCCGGGCGAACTCTACTACGCCGAGGTAAAACAGCCTCCGGTGAGCTTCTCGGCGGGACTGACCTATATGGTTTACTAGTATTTGAGCTTCCAGGGGCCGTTGGCCATGCCCCTCTCCCAGATGATCTCCATTATGGACCAGGAAGTAACGGCGCAGACAAGACCGGCAAGAAGGGCGGCGAAACGGGTTCCGATAAGCACCCCGGCCACAAGACTTCCCCCTGAAAAGGCAGCCATCACCAGAAGGAGAAGGGTGGAGGCGAAGGAGGTGGCTCCCCATCTGGCCAGGACCCTGGTTCTCGTGAGCAGGACCCCCATGTAAGGAGGGGGTAGGCAAGAAAGCCCAGGACCGGCAGGGGCACACCGGAAACTGCAAGTATCAGCCACGTTGCGGTTCCCAGCAGAAAGACCAGCACCGCACCCCTGGAGGCGGAGGAATACCACCCCATGTGCTCGCTGATCTCACCGAGGGACGTCCAGATGAACACCCCGCCGACCACTCCTGCGAAGAGCCTGTGCTCGTTGGACCTGAGGAAGAAGGCGAGTATCAGGGAAAGTATGGAAACAGTTGCGAGCACCACGAAGAAGAACAGGGAGAAATGCTTGTATCGCTCCTTGCAGCTGGTATAGAACCGTGCTCCGAAGAACTGTATCAGAAGGAAAACCGCTATGGCCAGAAATGAGTAGGTCAGGGATGACATGGCGCTGCCAAAGGTTACCGGTTTGGCGTTGACCGCAAGTGCAAGTATGTTGAATAATCCCATTGGTGCCGCCTTTCCGGTTGAGGGAAACTATGAAAAAAGAACGAATCGTCAACCCTGGAGCGATACGGTTTTGAGACAAACACTTTCTTTCATCTTTCTGACATCATTGATTCTCATGGGCGCATGCGGTTCTTCGGGTGATCCCCCGGAAGCCCCGGCTGACCGTGGCGGGTCCACAATAACCGCTGGCCAGTGGACCGTCAGTTTCAACCCCGGCAACTCCCGGGGGATATCCTTCGGAGCGGTGCTGACCGACTCCGCCGGGGCTTCCTCCATATCAGGAACCGATTCAATACATCTCCAGGAACCGGACATTCCCGATTCCATTCGGTTCAGCAGAAAGTGGGAACTGGGCGGAGGCTCCATTCTGGTGTTTTCCCTGACGGCTCCCTTCACCGATGGAACAGCCCTTAACGGAAGGGCCTCTGAAATACTGGAGAGCGCCGTTGCGATAGAGCCTCCCGGGCTCCGTTCAGTTTACCTCTCGGACAGAAGTCCCGGTTGGATGGATCTACAGAGAACACCCCTCTCCGTGGAGCAGTCGCCGGTTCTGAATCATTTCGTATCCATTACCTTCGATCCGGAGAATTCCGACACCGCACTTCTGATAGTGGATTCCCTTGTGGTGGTTTTCCCGGCGAACGGTACCGACCCCATTGTTCTAGATCACAGGGGAACCGATGAAGCTATCCAGGTGGTAAGATACCCCGACAGCCGTGGTTTACACACCGAGGTTTTCACCAGCGCCCTTGAACTGAACCGGGTGTACACCTCGGGGGAAGCCGGTGTTACCGGCCATGTGCGCCTCACATCGGCCTTCCTTACCGGCAGGGGCTTTTTCCCCCTGCCCGATGCATCTTCCGCCACAACCCAGAACTACAGTGTTACCTTCGACCTTCCCGAAGGGTGCACCGCCTGGACTCCCCTTGCACGGCAGTCGGATACACTGATGGCCTCGGGTCCAGGGGGAATAGCAGGGGGGCTGCCGGTTGCCCTGGGAAGCTATACACCAATGATGATCAATTCCGAACACGACCTTCTGGCCCTTGCCGGAGGCGAACCTGACTCCCTGGACCTTCTGGCCACCGAGCGTATCGCCGGAGCCCTGGCGGAGACCCTCGATTTCCGTTCTTCCCGTTTTTCATTCATCGAAATTCAGTACCCTGACGGCGATGCTGTTTTTTCCGTTTTCGGCGGGCTGTTCTTCTCCAGGGGTTCCCTGGAATCCCTGGCGGATGTTTCCGGCTGGGTACACCTTATCCGTTCAGGTGAGACACCCGATGGCTTCCCCATCCTTGTCCTTGCCGCCCGGGGCGTACTCATGCAGTCCCTGAGCTTGATCCCCTTCTTGCCGGGATGCTCGCCGCCTGGTTCCCCCTGCGTTTCTATGACCATGTAGAGGAGGATCCCGAAGGCCTTGCGGAGCTAAGGGAAGCCTACATGAAGAATTATCTGTATGCCATGGAACTCACCGAAGGCGCCACGGAATACGCCCTTATCGACCCCATGCTTGCCTCCTCACCCCATTTTGACCTGATAGCAGGCGGCAAGGGGGTCATAGTCCTTGAGTACATGAACTCCCTGGGGCTCCTCCAGAGGCTTCCCTGGCTTCTTCAGGCCTTCACCCATTCATGGAGCAGCAACTACTGGCCCCGGATCTACTCCACACTGCTATACAGCGAGAAACTGACGGATCAGTACCAGACCCTCCTGAGGAATCTCTTCTACCTTCCCGGGGTTCCCCAGATCACCGTGGAATGGAGGCAGGATAACGGAACCATCTTCATGGAAACAACCGAGTATCAGCCAGGCGAACCCTTCGGCCTTCCCCTGGACAGCTGCCTCTGTCTGATCCATCTGGGGGATACATCCTTCACCAGACCGGTTGTATCAATGAACGGAATACTCCAGTGCGAGATAGACCATCCCTTCAATCCCGCCGGCGAGGTCAGAGCAATCGATCTTAACCCCCGCTGGCTGGTTCCCGCGGATCTAATCTACAGAAGGATACGCTGACCACCATGGAGGAAAAGGGACCGAAGCGGGAGGCCGCCAGGCTGAGAGGCCTGATAGAGCGGTATAACAGGCAATACTACACCGAAAACGGTTCGGAGATTTCCGACACCGAATACGATGCCCTGATGAACAGGCTTGTTCAGATCGAGGCGGAAAACCCCGGCCTCAGGACTCCGTACTCGCCCACCTCCAGGGTAGGTTCCGCTCCCTCCGAGGGCTTTGACCCCGTAACCCATGACCCGCCAATGTTAAGCCTTTCCAATGTGTTCAGCCAGGACGAGTTCATGGCCTTTCACCGCAGGATCTCCGGGGAGCTCCAGCAGGACTTCCAGTACTCGGTGGAGCCGAAGCTGGACGGCGTATCCCTTTCCCTGGTCTACCGGGATTCCCTTCTTGTACAGGCGGGCACCAGGGGCGACGGCACCAGGGGCGAGGACATCACCGCCAACGCCAGGACCATCAGGTCCATTCCCCTGAGGCTTCAAAGCGAAACACCGGTCTCTGTGGAGGTCCGTGGCGAGGTCTTCTTCATGCTGGAGGATTTTCACAGGATGAACCGGGGCAGGGAACAGCCCTTCGCCAACCCCAGGAACGCCGCCAGCGGTTCTCTTCGCCAGCTGGACAGCTCCATTACCTCCCAAAGACCCCTCAGCTTCATGGCCTATGCCTCAGGGAGGGATCCGGACTGCGCCGGTAACCAGTACGACCTTCTCCGATGCTTCTCCCGTTGGGGCTTCATGGTGAGCACAGAGAATCGCATCTGCGATACACCGGAGGATGTCATCAGGGAATACAGGCGGCTGGAGGCGAAAAGGGAAGAGCTCCCCATGGAGATAGACGGCGTGGTTATAAAGGTAAACGGTTTCCGGGAGAGGGAGAAGCTTGGATATCTTTCCAGGGCCCCCAGATGGGCCACCGCCTGGAAGTTCCACGCCAGGGAAACCGCCACCACCCTCCTTGATATTTTCGTCGGGGTGGGCAGGACGGGAAGACTGACCCCCACCGCCAGGCTGGAGCCGGTCACCGTTGGGGGTGTGGTTGTAACCAACGCTACTCTTCACAACCAGGATGAGGTCATTCGGAAGGATGTGAGGCCCGGGGACACGGTGATGGTCCGCAGGGCCGGGGATGTGATCCCCGAGGTGGTTTCCTCCATTCCACCAGAGGACGGCGGCAGGGGAGAGCCCTTCCGTATGCCTGACAACTGCCCGGTTTGCGGTGGTCCCGTGGCCGGGACCGAGGAAGAGGTGAACCTGTACTGCATCAATCCCTCCTGTCCCGCAAGGCTTAAGCGAAGCCTTGAGCACTGGGCCTCAAGAAAGGCCATGGACATAGAGGGTCTCGGAGAGAAGCTCTGCGCCCAGCTGGTGGACGAGGGAATGGTGAGTTCCATAGCGGATCTCTACGGCCTTTCCATGGATACCCTTCTTCCCCTTCCAAGAATGGGGGAGCTGAAGGCAAAGAAACTCCTTGAGGAGCTGAACAACAGCAGAAGCAGACCCCTTAGCCGGTTCCTTACCGGCCTGGGAATTCCCGGCGTGGGAGAGGTGGCCTCCAGGGACATTGCCCGGGAGTACGGAAACCTGAAAGAGCTGCGGAGGACCTCGGAAGAGGACCTCACTGGGATAAAGGGCATAGGCCCCGTTACCGCCTCCTCCATCGTAAGTTTTTTGAGAACCCCGTTACAAGTACTTGTGGAACGACTTCAGGATGCTGGTTTCCATCCTTTGGAAAAGGGAAGGGAACGGGGCACCGCCCTCAGCGGTGAGACCATAGTCTTTACCGGTTCCATATCACTTCCAAGACCCAGGGCGAAGGAGCTTGCGGAGAAGGCCGGTGGCAGGGTTACCGGTTCGGTAACGGGAAATACCACCATCCTCGTGGCCGGGGAGAATGCCGGTTCGAAGCTGAAAAAGGCCAGGGAACTGGGAGTTAAGATACTGTCAGAGGAGGAATTCCTTCAGTTGATCTCCAGCTGAAGAAGACGTATCTGTTCATCGGCCCTTTCATCCAGACCCAGCGCCCGTGCTATCCTTACAGCCTCCATCCTTGACTGGATCATAACGCTCGACCCCGGATCGGAAGCTTCGGCGGCGTCTTCAAAGAGCGTCATGGAAAGCAGATAGTTTCCCATGGTATATGCCTTCGCACCGCGGTTGTAGAGATATATGCCCCGGGGAACCACCGGTACCGGCCATAGAAACCCGGGAAGAAGGAGCACCGCCGCCATGCCGCAGGCAATGGCGGTTTTCAGCCAGGGGCCCTTTTCCCATCGTCTGTAAAGGGTGATTCCCCAGGCGGAAGCGGCCAGTGAAAGGGGAACCGCAGGAAGCCAGAACCGTTCCGAGTGGAGGAAGGCAACCGAGGTAAGGACCGCGGTGGCCATGGGTACGCACAGATACCAGTACTCCCTTTTGAAAAGAAGGATCATCAGCAGTCCAAAGCCGGTGGTGACAACGATAAGTGCCCTGGGAACCACAAGGTGGTTCAGGGAAGAGTCGGACTCGATGTCCCTGTTCAGGTCGTAATAGCTTCCAAAGGGGCGGTGCCCCATCACGGCTCCGGTCTTCACCGCAATGAGCCTCAGTTCCTCACCGGGGTTGGACAGGATCCAGGAGAGGGCCTTCCTCATCCAGAAGCGATCGGCTTCCGCCGGGGTGGTGTGGCCGTATTCCCCGGCGATCCTTGAAGCCACCTGATGTATGTCCTCGGAGGGACTTTCCACCAGGCCGTACTCCGGTATGGGCGGACCGTAGCCGTTGGCCCCGCTGGAGTGGCCCAGTACGAGGTTAAGACCGGTTGCCGGCACGAAGGGCGCAAAAACACCGGATAGTGAATGGTGCCAGATGGACAGGCCGGCCATGGGCAGAAGGAAGCCGACGGTCATGAGCCCGCCGCGGCGAGGTTCTTTTTGCGGATGTAGTAGATGGCCAGGGCAGGGAACAGGGTTATGAAAGTGGGTCTGAAGCCGCACACAAGTCCCGCGGAGAGGCCGTAAGACCGGAAAGGAAGAGACCGGTCCTCTTCACGATGAAGGCGCTGCCCCAGAAGCAGACCAGCAGGGAGAGAAGGGCCACCGGAAGCAGTGTCATTCCGTAGAACGCCCTGGGCGCGTAGAAGTACCAGAGGAGGGCCATTGCCGAGGACAGCCACTTTTCGCCTCCAAGGGACCTTCCCAGATGGAAGACCATAAGACCGGTGAGCAGCGACGCCAGGGCCTGGAGTATGAAAACGGCGGTGTTCCCCGCCCCGGCGGCATGGAAGGGAACCAGAAAGAGGATGTAAAGGGGAGAGGCGTATGAGAAGGCGTCCCCCGGGGAGTTTCCCCCGGCGATTGCCTCTGCGCACTCCAAGAACCTCAGGGGAGCCAGGGAGGGGTAATAGGTGAGGAGTTTCTCACCGGAGGCGTTCAGGAATGATACCAGGTGGGGAACCCCGGCCATAAGCCCCGCCGCCAGGACCCCGGCGTACCACCAGGGTGATGTTGCCTTTCGCACTGTGCTCCCTGTTTCGAAGAAGGCGCCGCGAAGAACGCGGCGCCGGGCAAACTGGTTCTGTCTAGTTCTCCTGTTTGAATTTTTCCATGAAGTCAACCAGAGCTTCCACACATTCAAGGGTTACGGCGTTGTAGATGGACGCCCGGCATCCCCCCACGTCACGATGGCCCTTGAGGCCCATGAGACCAAGTTCCGCCCCCTGGGCGACGAACTTCTTCTCGAGATCCTCCGAGGGAAGCCGGAAGGTGACATTCATGAAGCTTCTGCTGTCGGGGTCGCTTACATGGGGTTTGTAGAAGCCGCCGCTGCCGTCGATGGTGCCGTAGAGGAGGTCGGCCTTCTTTTTGTTCATGTCGGCTATACCCTGGATACCGCCGTTCTCCAGTATCCACTCCAGCACAAGGCTCACCACATACACAGGCAGGCTGGGAGGTGTGTTGAACAGGCTCTCCTTGGCTATGTGGGTCCTGTAGTTGACCATTGTGGGCAGGTCTTCCCTGGCGGTTTCGGCGAAGGCCCTGCGGATAACCACCGCGGTGACGCCGGAGGTTCCTATGGTTTTCTGGGCACCGGCGTAGATAAGGCTGAACTTGCTGAAATCCATGGGATGTGACAGGAAATCGCTTGACATGTCGCAGACGAGGGGGACATCGCCGGTTTCCGGGAATGTCCACATCTCGGTGCCGTAGATGGTGTTGTTGCTGGTGGTGTGAACATAGGCAGCACCCGGGGTCAGGTCGAACTCCTTCGGTATGTAGGAGAAGGACCTGTCTTCGCTTGAGGCGGCGATGTTCACCTTACCGAAGTATTTAGCCTCCTTGATGGCCTTTTTTGACCAGACTCCGGTGTTTACGTAATCGGCGGTCATCCCCTCCTTGAGGAAGTTGAAGGGAATATGGCAGAACTGTGTGCTGGCCCCCCCTCCCAGGAAAAGTACGGCGTACTCCCCGGGATCGAGGCCCATGATCTTGAGGAGGTCGTTCTGGGCCTTCTTGAACATTCCGTCAAAGGGCTTGGAACGGTGGGAAATTTCCATGACCGACATACCCTGGCCGGCGAATTCCAGTACTCCCGTTTCCGCGGTTTTCTTTACCACTTCCCAGGGAAGAGCCGCCGGTCCGGCGAAGAAGTTGTGCACTCTGCGAGCCATTGCTGCCTCCGTTTTCGCTGAAGGATGTGTTTGTGAGGGACCTGCCACCTGGACAGGGTTACATGGGAACCATATCTAAAACACCGGACGATTTGCAATAGCCGCCGGCGTCAGCTCTGGCCAGCCCTTCTGAAGAGCCAGATACCAAGAATGATGAAGACCAGCTGTGGAAGCACCGCGGCGGTGATCGGGGGAATTGCCCCCTTGTGGCCCAGGGTCTGACCGAACCTGGCCAGGGAAAAGAATATGAAGCCAAGGAGGACAGCCAGTCCTATGCTGGCTGCGCCTCCGCTCCTGGGATTGTTCGTTGCAAGGGGGGCGCCCACCAGTACCATGATAAGGGAACTGAAGGGAAAGAAGATGGTGAGCCAGAACTCCACGAGATCCACCGTGGGTTCCCACCGGCTATGCGGACCCTCTCTATGTGGTCGTGCAGCTGGAAGATGTTCATCTCGGCGGCGCTCTTGCTTCTGCTTCCGAAATCCTCCGGTGTATCCTGGATCTCGGTTACCTGAAGTGTATCGTGCTGCATGTAGGACATCTCACCGGAGGGGGAGAACCTCCGCTCCTCGGCGGAGACCGCAGTCCATACCGAATCGATGTAGACCAGCCGCCGGGCGTCTATTCTCCTGACCACCCGCAGACTGTCATCGAACCACTCGACGATGGCCCGGGAGATAGCTTCATGCCTGCCGTCGAAGAGACCGATCTCCACGATGGCGCCGTCGAGGGTACGGTGGGCGAAATCGTTCCGCATCTGGTAGTCGATGGGGTCCCGGCCGTCGATCTCCACCCTTTCACCTGGGACTGCATGTAGTTGGCATCGGCCATTACGAAGTCCCCCACCCCAAGTGTAAAAACGCTTATGAAAAATCCCACGGTGATAAGGGGAAGGAATATCCTGGGAATGGACACACCGGAGGCCCTCATGGCGGTGAGTTCATTGTTCCTTGTCATGGTGCTGACCAGGAAAAGGGAGCAGATAAGCACCGCGATGGGCATTACAAGGACCACGATATAGGGAAGACCGTACCAGTAGTATCTGAGGAAGGTCATTGCGGTGACATTCTTGTCCACCCATCGGCTGAAGTGGTCGAAGGCGTTCACCGTAACGAAGATGACCGTGAAGGACAGTACCGCCATGAATATCATCTTTATGAACCTGATGGACAGGTAGACATCGAGCTTCTTCACAGTTTGTCACCGTGCTTCCTGAACTTCTTCATAAGCTCCCTGAAATCCGGCAGGTTGATCGGGTGCCCCTCCCGAAGACTTCTGCCGGTGAGGAACACGCCAAGGGCTCCCAGAAGGATGTTAGGCGCCCACATGGCGAACCACGCCGGGATCCTGCCCCTGTCCGCCAGCTGTTCTCCGCCTATGAGGAAGAAGTAGTAAACCAGTATGAACACAAGGCTCATGGATATGGCGAGGCCCTTGCTGGAGTTCCTGGCGGACAGGCCCAGGGGAACCCCCAGCAGAACGAACACCAGACAGGCGAAGGGAATGGAGTACTTCTTGTGTATCTCAACGTTGTACTTGGCAATGTTGTTGGTGAGGCTGCTTATCTGATCTCCAAGCAGTATCATGTCCGCCGAGGTGGAGGCGAGCCAGGACATGGTGTTCCTCACCCGCCTTGTGCTGTCCCCCTGATCCACCGGGTTCTCACCGGAGCGAACCCCCTGAAGAAGCTCCACTGAACTTGAGTTCAGACTGTCGGTGAGCATGGTCCTGCGGCGGGCGAGGCTGTCCACGAAAAGCCCCATCTGGGCCGCGGACATTTCCCTGTCTCCCCGGCTCTGTCTGTTACTCCTGACCAGGTCCTCCGACCTTGCTATGTCCAGTATGTATGTGGTGAAGGTGGCGTACCGGTAGCCGCTGCCGCTGTCCTTCTCATGCATCTGACCGGACTCCAGGATCAGCCTCAGGTGGTTTGCCCCTATTGGCTCCATGGTGCCCTCCATGGCGGTAATGGTCCTGTTCGGGGCTCCCGGTCCGCTGGAATGTATGATTACACCGGAAAGCCTGCCGGTGAGGTCGTCCTTCTCCTGGACCAGTATGCGGTAGTTCTCCACATCCTCCACGAACATTCCCGGCTCTATCCTGGCGGTGGGACGCATTGTCCCCACATCCAGCAGGAGGTTACGTGCAATATGGTTGGCCTCGGGAAGAACACTGTTGTTGAAGACAACAAGGACTCCACCGGTGAGCAGGGCAAAGAGGGTCAGGGGGAACATTATGTTGAAAATACTGGCCCCGCCGGCCTTCATTGCGGTTACCTCCAGGTCTCCGGACATCCTTCCCACGGCGATAAGGATCCCGGCGAGTACCCCCATGGGAACAACCACCGCTATCATGGAGGGAAGCAGCAGCAGGAATATCTCCCAACTATGCGCATGGGCACACCCTTGCTGACGATCATGTCCAGCATGTCCAGCAGTTTGTCCAGGAGCATAACGAAGGTAAAAAGCCCAAGGGAGAGCAGGAAAGGCGGGAAGAACTCCTTCAGTACGTAAACTTGCAGTTTTTTCATTCAGTTCCCATGATAGATGCTTGCTTCGGCCTGTTCGCGGGTGAATTATAGCGAGGTTGCCCCGCTCTGTCATGTAATGTGGAACTTACCCCATCAGTATGGATATTACATACCGAGGTTTAATGAAGTCATTTATTCTTACCCTTCTTCTGCTCATGTCATGGCCCTCATGGGGTCAGACCGGAGGGGTGCGCCCTTTTCGCTGCTGGAGGAGAACCCCGGCTACTGGTATCAGGATTCCCTTCCCTGGCTCACCTCCCTTCCCGCCACACAGGTTCAGGTCTGGCCAAGCTCCCAGGGCACCTCTCTGAGCTACAGGCTCCTTCTTCGCGGGTATCCCATCTCTCCCACCAGAACCTGGGCCCTTGAGGGTGTGCGAACGAGGCTTCTTGGCTGGGGCACCTGGAAAAGCTGGACCGAAGCCAACGCAAGAACGGGAATAAGGCGCTCCAGGGAAAGGGGCGAGCTCGTTCCAACCATCTACCTTCCCCTGAACATGCCCGGTCTTATCGGAGACGCCATAGGAACCGGGGGGCAGCTGGACATAAGCGGCCACCAGACCATCTCCGTTTCCGGAGTGAGCCACATCTATCCCAACAGGGTGAATGTGGAGGGGGCCAGCTCTTCACTCTTTCCAGACCTGAAGATGGAGCAGCAGCTCAGGGTTCGCCTGGACGGCACCATCGGCGAAAAGATAAACGTGTCGGTGGACCACGACAGCGAAAGGCAGATCGGGGCCGACTACAGCGTAAGCCTGGGCTACCAGGGGGACGACGACGAGATAATCAAGTCCATAGAGCTGGGTGACGTGAACCTGGCCATCACCGGACCGGAGTTCATAAGCTACTCCATACCCCACGAGGGCCTCTTCGGCGCCAAGCTGCTGGGGCAGGCGGGCCCCCTGGACATCACTGTGATAGCAAGCAAGGAGGGAAGCTCCACCGAAAGCTCCGACTTCGTCGGGCAGTCCTCCCTGGTCACCGATTCCATACTCGACATCCGGCCTGCGAACAACTACTTCTTCAGGGCATTTCCCGATACAGTGGCCTCCCCGGGGATCAATCCCACCACCATCAGGGTCTTCATAGACGACGGCGACGTCAGCAACAACCTGGAGACAGGGGCGGTGGAGGGTTCCTGGTTCGTGCCCACCGGTTCCGGGGGTATGCTCACAAGGTCTGACCGCTGGTGGGACGAACTCACCCCGGGGATCGACGGCGACTTCGTTCTGGTGGATTCAGGCAGGACCATAAGGTTCCTGAGCCCGGTTAACAGCAACTACGAAGTAGGGGTCACCTTCGTAACGGTGAACGGGGACACCATCGGTTCGGCCCCCTCCGGCGGGCCCTATGAGCTGAAGGCCATAAAACAGTCCAACCCACTTCCGGAATCCCCTGAGACCTATCCCACGTGGGCCTACCAGATGCGAAACTATTACTTCTTGGGCGCCAACAATATAGTGAGGGAAAGCTTTACCTGCGACATCTTTCTGCAGCGCCCCGGTGAAGACCCCGTGTCCACACAGGACGGCGTGCCCTTCACACAGCTTCTGGGGCTGGACAGCAACGGCGACGGCCTGATGTACGACGAGGAAGTAACCATGGACTGGGAGAACGGCTTCATCATTTTTCCCGACAGCAGGCCCTTCATGAGCGACGCCCTGGAGTACACCAACAATGCCGTGTACACGAAGAAGAACCCCGCTGTGAACGAATCCCTCTACTACATGAGGGTAAGCTACCGCGCCGCGTCCACCACCTATTCCCTGGGAAAGATGGGAATAGTGGAGGGAAGTGAAAGGGTAACCCTTACCGTGGCAGGCCAGTCCCAGACCCTCACCAGGGATGTGGACTATTCCATCATATACGAAGTGGGGATCCTGACACTCATGGGGGAGGCCGCGGACCTGGCCCAGGACCCGGCGAACACCCTCAGGGTTACCTTCGAGTATGTGCCATTCTTCAGCTCCGTTTCGAAAACCCTTCTGGGCACCCGTCTGGTCTATAACCTGGGCACCCGTTCCTGGCTGGGTGGAACCATGATGTATGAAAGCGCCAGCTCTCCCGATGACCGCCCCAGGATAGAGCAGGGCTCCTTCGGCACAACGGTGTTCGATGTGGACCTTCACCTTGAGTCCAGGCCCGAGTTCCTCACCGACGCCGTGAACGGTATTCCCCTGATAAACACCGAAGCCGAGAGCCGCGTGGTGCTGTCCGGCGAGGTGGCCATGAGTCTCCCCACCGGTGAGGACAAAGCCTGGGTGGATGACATGGAGGGTCGGAATCCACCTTTCCCCTGGGCCAGTCCAGGTCCGCATGGTCATTTCCCTCCATGCCCCGGAGGGGTTCGGACCTTCTCTTCCCAGTGGGTGAGTTCAGGTGGTACAATGTAACGGACAGGTGGACCCTGGCGGATATAGTCCCCGGTGAGACCGGCGACGACGCCAACAGAAAGCTCAGCAGCATACTCCAGTTCGTTTTCACCCCGGCCCCGGGTAATCCCACCGCCTCCTGGGGCGGTTTTCAGAGGTGCATAGAGAGGTACGGGACCGATTTCTCCAAAAGACCCACCTGACACTTTATGTGAGGCCAACCGGCAGTGCCTTCGAGGGCAACCTCTACATCGACCTTGGCGACCGTATCAGTGAGGATTCCTACTGGCTGGAAAGGGTGGGCGACCAGTTGGTCAGGCGGGCCAACGGAGAACTCGACACCGAAGATGTCAATTCCGACGGCATACTTGCCACAACCGAGGACACCGGGTACGACAACCTGCATTCCTTCGAGGAGCCCGGCTACAGCTCGGGAAGCAACCCCGACCCCAATGAGGACGACTACAGCTTCAATTCCTCCGACCCCCTCAGCACCCGATACGACGCCATCAACAACCTCGAGGGAAACGGCAGGCTGGACACCGAGGACCTTAACAGGAACGGAGTGCTGGACCAGAACAACACCTTCTTCAGGATAGAGGTACCCCTGAACGACCCCGACTACATCGTTTCCGAAAGCCCCACCGGCTGGCTTCTCATACAGATACCCCTTAACGACTCAACACTGGTCACCGTTCCGGAGGTGTCCACCGGCCAGCCCACCTGGGAGAAGATCACCTATGCGAGGGTCTGGGTGGACGGATTCACACAGGAGGACACCCTTGAGTTCTATGACATGGGCCTCATCGGCAACCGCTGGGAGCCCAACAGGATATCGGTCTTCGAGGACATCTCAGTACCTGTCCAGCCCGGGGAGAGTTTCACCGTTTCCGTGGTGAACAACAGGCAGAATCCCGATTACATGAACGACCCCCTCCAGGGATCGATCCCGGCACAGACGAGAACGGCGATCTGAAGCTTGAGCAGAGCATAAGCCTGAATGCGGAACAGATACTCACCGGTCATCAGGGGCTTGCCAGGCAGACCTTCTACAGCAACGAGAACTACACCGCTTACCGCTCCATAAGCTTTCCCTACAGGGGAACCGAAGCCGGCGGAGAGGTATTCCTGCAGATAGGAAGGGACAGCCTCAACTACTATGAGATAACCGGCCAGGTGGAGAACTCCTGGCAGACCATCGAGGTGGACCTTCAGGATATAGTGGACCTCAAGGTGCTCAAGGATCAGACAGAGGAGGACGAGCTCCGTTCCGGGACCTGGCGGTGGTGGGTAACCCATCCCTGTCGGAGATACTCATGCTGGCCCTGGGTGTGAGGAACACCGAAGGTCCGCCCCTCACCAACGATGTGTGGGTGGGGGATATAGTACTCGAGGGGCACTACCTCGACCCGGGAAGGGCCCACAGGGTTTCAGCAAGCCTGGACATGGCGGATTTTTCCTGGTGTCCGGGGACTACAGAATGGTTGACGACGACTTCCACGGCCTGGGAACAACCTCGGGAACCGGCAAGACCGTTACCCGGTATTCCGCCTCCTCCACACTGAACCTGGACAGGTTTACCCCCCCTGTCTGGAACTGGTCCCTACCGGCCACCTTCGCCTGGTCCAGGAACTTCTCCGAGCCCAGATACGCCGTTAACAGCGACATAAGGCTCGAAGGGGATGAAACCTGGGATTACCGCACCGAGTCCAACAGATGGGACACATCCATCCAGTGGAGGAGGAACGGAAGGTCCGACCGGTTCGCAGGAAGGTACTTCCTTGATCCTGTCACGGTAAGGCACACCATGGGAAGGGGATGGGGAAGGTCCGTCTCAACCAGGGATTCCCTGGAGACCGAGCGTTTCACCTTTAAGTATGACCTTTCCCTGGGCCGAATGAGCCTTATCCGCCTTCCCATACTGGAGGACATCAGGCTCCGGCCCACCAGGTTCGGCTTCGGTGTGGACTGGCAGCGGGGCAGGAACACCATGTACGACATCGCCGAAGGGGACACAGTACTCACCAGGGATGACAGACAGCGCAACCTCACCACCGACGGCAACATCTCCTTCAACACCTGGAAGGGGTTCACCGCAACCTACACACTCGCCGTGGGGCGTGACATGTTCTACCCCTGGAACGAGCCCCAGACAGGGATCAATGTGGGAAGGGAGGTCTCCAGGAACCAGAACGCAGGCATCAGCCAGGAGATCAATTTCTGGAACTACCTGAAGCCCCGGTTCAGCTGGGACGCCAGGTATTCAGCCATAAGGCTCAGCCCCCATTCCGCCTCGGGAGCCGACACACTGAGCAGACCGGATGTGGGAGCGGATCTCACCGCCAGGCTGAACCTCCGGGTGGGGCTGGCCCACGCCATCAGGTCCATAGCAAGACTTCGAGACCAGAGGCTGGACGAAGGGGCCATCCCCGGCAGTCCCCGCTGGATACTTGCTAAGATGGAGAGGTGGGCGGACAGGATAACCGACCCCAGCATAATCATCTCCAGGAGCCGCGGTTCAAGCTACAGGGATGTTCCCTATCTGCCCTCCCTGGAGTACCAGCTCGGTCTGGAACCCCGGATGGACGACCTGGATCCCTACAACCGGACACTGGGAAGATCCCTCCAGCTCTCAGGTGGCTACAGGCCAATGAACACCATGTCAGTAAGGGCGGAATACAGCGACACAGAGAACAGGAGCCTTTACTCAGGCTTCTGGAACCAGACCAACAACACCACCTGGCCGGCTGTCACCGTTTCCTGGAGCGGCCTTGAAAGGTACAGACCCCTGGCCTTCCTCAGGAACGGCTCCGTAAGCAGCGGATACAGGATAGAGACCTCCACATCCTCAAGGGTTGAGGCGGACAGCGTAACCCCGGTGAGTGAAACGGTAACCTCCAGGTGGAGCCCCCTCATAAGCTTCACCGGTTCCCTGAAGAACAAGCTTCAGATCACCATTCCGACAACATGTCCACAACTGAGACACAGAACTTCACCGGTTCCATGGCCATGGTGAACTCCAGGACCAACTCGGCCCAGTTCAAGCTCTCCTATGCCTTCAGCGCCCCGGGGCATTTCTATACCCATACCCCTCCTCGACCGCCTGCGGCTGGCTTTCCAGAGCGACCTCACCACCTCACTCTCCATAACACGCTCCAGCTCAAGCAGCGAGATCACCGGCGGTCAGTCAGGGGAGACCCAGACCCAGTCCGACAAGACCGAATGGCGCATCGAGCCTTCGGCCTCATACGACTTCGGTACCGTTACCGCTTCAATGACAGCCATATACGGCTGGAAAACCGACAAGGTCAACAATCAGTATGATCAGAAGGATGTGGGTCTGAACCTTTCGGTGACCATAAACTTCTGACCCGCTATTGACAGAGGGACGATAATGGTAAAAGTTATATGTTCCCGTGTCCTGATCACTCGTGAAATTACGCAGGGAGATATTTGAATGAAACTCGGCCAGATGCTGCTAAAAGCCGGTATAATTGATCAGCAACAGCTGGATAGCGCACTCGATCATCAGAAGGAAGAGGGTGGGAGGCTCGGGTACAATCTGGTAAAGATGAGCCTCATCAGCGAAGAAGAGCTGAACAATTATCTCGCCAGACAGAACCGCATTGAAGCGGTGAACATCGACAGTATAAAAATTCCCCAGTCAGTGCTTGACCTGGTCTCAGCAAAGCTCGCCCTCCGGTACGAGGTGGTCCCTGTGGAGAAAGAGGGCCGCAAACTGGTGGTTGCCATGGCCGACCCCCAGAACCTTTTCACCATCGACGACCTGAGGTTCTCCCTGGGAATGGAGATAGAGCCCCATATATGCGCCTCCTCCATGATCCAGCGGGCCCTTATGAAGTTCTACGGCGCCACCGACGCCATGGTCCCGGTGGAGGACATCGAGAAAGAGGAGAAGAAGGAAACAGAGGAACTCCCCATCGGGCAGGAAGAGCTTCTCGTTGGGGACGAAGCTTTCTTCTCCCTTATAGAGGAAGACGAAGAAGAAGAGGAACTGGATGAAGACCTCTCCCACGACCTCTCCGATTCTCCGGTGGTCAAGCTGGTTAACAGCGTCATCGCCGACGCGGTGAAAAGGGGCGCAAGCGATATCCACTTCGAGCCCTTTGAAAAGTTCATAAGGATAAGGTACCGCATCGACGGCGTGCTCCACGAGATAATGAGGCCCAGCAGGAAGTACCGCGCGGCTATGGTCAGCCGTCTCAAAATATTGGGAAGCATGAATATAGCCGAGCATAACCTGCCCCAGGACGGCAGAACCAAGGTTCGGGTCCGTGACCGCTTCGTGGACATGAGGCTCTCTACCCTTCCCACGCTTTTCGGCGAGAAGGTGGAGGTCAGGCTCCTCGACCGCTCCAAGGTTCAGCTTGATCTGGATCTCCTGGGCTTTGAAGAGGAAACCCTGTACACATTCCGAAGGGCCATCAAGCGGCCCTTCGGCATCGTTCTCGTCACCGGACCCAGCGGCAGCGGAAAGACCACCACCCTCTATTCGGCACTCACGGAGCTGAACGATGTGGGGGTGAACATAATGACCGCCGAGAACCCGGTGGAGTTCAATCTCAAGGGGATCAATCAGGTACAGATGAACGACGACGTGGGGCTTACCTTCGCAAAGGCCCTCAGGGCTTACCTGAGGCAGGATCCCGACATCATCATGGTGGGCGAGATCCGTGACCAGGAAACCAGTGAAATCGCAATCCGTGCCGCCCTTACCGGCCACCTTGTCCTTTCCACCGCCCACACCAACGACGCCCCAAGCACCATCAACAGGCTGGTGGACATGGGCACCGAGCCCTACATGCTAAGCACATCCCTGGTGTGCATCTGCAGCCAGAGGCTCATAAGGAAGGTATGCAGCAACTGCAAGACCCCGGTATCCATACCCCGGGAGGCCGTGGTTGAAGCCGGCATAGACCCCGACCGCTTCCAGGGAATTACCTTCTACGAGGGCACCGGATGCGCCAGGTGCAATCAAACCGGTTACAGCGGCCGGATCGGCATATATGAGGTGATGTCCATCGACGACGAGATGCGTGGCCTGATAGAGGGCGACGCCAACAGCATCGAGCTTGAGAAGGCCGCCCTCAGGAAGGGAATGATAAGCCTCCGAGAGGCGGCACTGAGGAAGCTGGAAAAGGGAATGACCACATTCGAGGAAGTGGTTAGGGAAACGGTATCGAATGTTTAACCGGCTGGCAATGATGCTCATTCAGTCCGGTCTCGTTGAGCAGGAAGACGTAAACAGGATAGCCAGGGAGTGGGGCCCCGGCGAAACCGCACTGGCTGAAGCCTGGTGTTGAACGGCCAGGTAACCGAAGAGCTGATCACGGAATTCCTTGCGGAGATCTACAGCATCGACCCCATATACCTGAACGAAACCCCCCTTGGTAACGAAAAGGCAAAACTGCTTCAGGAAAACTTCGCCCGGGAGAACCTGGTGGTACCGGTCAAGTCCGAGGACAACACCCTTTTCGCCGCAATGGCGGACCCGGCGAACCTCTTCGTCATCGACGAGATCAAATTCGCCACGGGGATGGAGGTGGTTGTCTACGCCTCGGCGCCCTCGGCGGTCCGCAGGGCCCTCGACGACATCTACGGTCAGATAGCCGCCCTTGTGAACGTAGACGAAACCCTGAACGAATACGACGACGAGGAAGACGACATCGAAGAGGTGGACAGCCTCGAGGGTGAAGTTGCAGACGAAGAGGAATACGACCTCGAGGACGAGCTTACCGGGGAGTCCGATGAACCTGTTATCAAGTTCATCGACGGGATGATAACCAGGGCGGTCCGCACAGAGGTTTCCGACATACACATAGAACCCTTCGAGAAGTACCTCAGAATAAGGTTCAGGCAGGACGGCACCTGCTACGAGGCCTTCAAGATCAACCCCGACCGCCAGAAGCAGATACTATCCAGGCTCAAGATCATGGCCGGCATGAATATAGCTGAAAAAAGAAAGACCCAGGACGGCAGAATTAAGGCAAAGGTAGACAACCGCATTATCGACTTCAGGGTGAACGCCGTACCGGCCATCGACGGCGAAAAGATAGTTCTGAGAATCCTCGACCGGGGCAACCTCCAGTTCGACCTGAGGGAGCTGGGTTTTCCCGAGGACGCACTGAAAGCCTTCATGGCAGGGGTCAATTCCCCCTTTGGAATAGTCCTGGTCACAGGCCCCACCGGAAGCGGCAAGACCACCACCCTCTACTCCGCCCTGAGCTCCCTGAACACCCCGGCGGTGAACATACACACAGCTGAGGATCCGGTTGAGTACAACATCGACGGCCTGGTACAGACCCAGATAGACTTCTCCATGGGTTACGACTTCGCCAGCGCCCTCAGGGCAATACTCAGGCAGGACCCCAACATTATCATGGTGGGGGAGATCCGAGACCTGGAAACGGCATCCATCGCTATAAAAGCCGCCCTTACAGGGCAGCTGGTGTTCTCCACCATACACACCAACGACGCCCCGGGAACCATAAACAGGCTTGTGGACATCGGCATAAAACCATTCCTGGTTGCCAGCGCCGTGAGAACCATCATGGCTCAACGACTGGTCAAGACCATTTGCAAGAAGTGCAAAAAGCCTTATAAATGGTCAGACCAGGAGCTTTCAGAGGCGGGGGTGGATCCCGCTGAAATGGCCGGCATCCAGACCTACATGGGTTCAGGGTGTCCGAAGTGCGGAGGCTCGGGCTACAAGGGCCGCATGGGGCTTTACGAGGTACTCACCCTGGACAGGGTGATGAAACAGGCGGTTATCGACCGCGCTCCGGCTACGAAGCTTCGCATACTTGCGGTGAAGAACGGAATGCGAACACTGAGGATGGACGCCGTGGAGAAATTCAAGCAGGGCATAACCACCCTCGAGGAAGTTACAAGGGTGACCGCCGAAGACGAGGAAGATGTCAAGGTGGCCGCCATGAACTACAAACTTGAAAAACAGATAAACTCCATATCATCCTGACCTACCGTGGGGTGCAAGGGGAAGGACGGACAGAGTGAATGTAAAGACCCTCCTGAAGGAAATGATGGAAAGAAGGGCCACCGACCTCCATCTTACCGTCGGCGCTCCTCCCACCATCAGAATAGACGGCGAACTTACCCGGATGGAATACGACCCACTCACACCGAACGAAACCCAGACACTTGTCTACAGTCTCCTGAAGGACGACCAGAAGAAACGGTTCGAGCTGGAGAAGGAGCTCGACTTCGCCTTCGGCATCAAGGGGCTCTCCCGTTTCAGGGCAAATGTCTTCATGCAGAGGGGCTGTGTTGCAACCGCCATCCGTGTGATCCCCTACGAGATAATGGGTTTCGACGAGCTGGGCCTTCCCGATGTGGTCTCCCAGCTTGCTGAGAAAAGGCAGGGGCTGATACTGGTAACCGGGCCCACCGGCTGCGGCAAGTCCACCACACTCGCCTCGATAATCCGCAGGATCAACTCGAAAAGGCGCTGCCACATCATCACAATAGAAGACCCCATCGAGTATGTGCACCACCACGACAAGGGCATAGTGAACCAGAGGGAGATAGGCAGCGATACCAACGGCTTCACCTCCGCCCTTCGCTACATACTGAGGCAGGACCCGGATGTGGCCCTGATAGGCGAGATGCGTGACATGGAAACAATGGCCTTCGCCATGAACGTTGCTGAAACCGGCCACCTGGGCCTGGCCACACTCCATACCAACTCAACCTATGAGTCCATCAACCGTATCATCGACACATTCCCCTCGGCCAGCCAGACACAGGTCCGAAGCCAGCTCTCCTTCGTTCTCCTGGGTGTTATCACACAGCAGCTCATCCCCAGGCAGCGGGGCACCGGCAGGGCCCTGGCCTCCGAGGTGCTTCTATGCACCCCGGCGGTGAAGGCATGCATAAGGGACGACAAGCTTCACCAGATCTACGGCATGATGCAGGCGGGGCACAAGCACGGAATGCAGACTATGAATCAGTCTCTTTATAAGCTATACTACAACCGGGAGATCACCAAGGATTCCGCCCTGGAGCGGTCGGTGAATCCCATTGAACTCGAGCAGATGATACTTACGGGAAGAGATACACTATAAAAGGGGGGTTCCATGGCTGAATTTCAATGGACGGGAACTAACCGACAGGGACGGACCCTCAATGGAACCATGGAGGGTAAATCCCGTGCCGAGGTAAAGGCGCTCCTTGAAAGCAAGGGTGTCACCGTTACCAACATCAAGGGCGGCTTCGACATGTCCACCTTCGGAGTCATCGGCTCCGGTGTGAAGCAGAAGGAGCTTGCCACCTTCACCAGGCAGTTCAGCGTTATGATCAACGCCGGCCTTCCCCTGGTGAGCTGCCTCCAGATCCTCAGCAGGCAGCAGGAGAACAAGATATTCAAGAACATCATAACCGATGTGACAAGCGACGTGGAAAAGGGCGGCACCCTGGCGGACTCCCTTGGCCGCCACAAGAAGGTGTTCAGCGAACTCTACGTCAACATGGTGGCCGCCGGAGAGCAGGGCGGTATCCTGGACACCATCCTCAGCCGACTGGCTGACTATCTTGAAGACTCCGCGGCCTTGCAGTCCAAGATAAAGAGCGCAATGATGTACCCGGTGGTTGTTCTGGTGGTGGTCCTGGTGGCAACCCTTGCCATGCTTCTCTTCGTAATTCCCATCTTCCAGCAGATGTTCGAGGACATGGGCGGAGAGCTTCCGGCAATGACACAGTTCGTGGTTGACATGTCCCAGTTCGTACAGGACAATGTCCTGTTCATACTGGTTGGCATCGCAGCCATAATCTTCGGCTACAACACCTATTACAAGACCAAAAGCGGCCAGAAGGTCATCGACACCATCAAGCTGTCCCTGCCTGTCTTCGGCATGATAAACAGGAAAATGTCCATCGCCAGGTTCACAAGGACCCTGGGTACACTCACCGCAAGCGGCGTGGCAATACTCGACGGCCTGAACATCACCGCCAAAACCGCCGGCAACAGGGTGATAAGCGACGCCATAATGGACGCCAGGGTGAGCATCTCCGGCGGCGAGAACATTGCCGGCCCCCTGGAAGAGTCCGGTGTTTTCCCCACCATGGTCACACAGATGATAGCGGTGGGCGAGGAAACCGGCGGCCTGGACGAGATGCTTGTGAAGGTGGCGGACTTCTACGATGAAGAGGTGAATGTTCTGGTCGAGGGCATGGCCTCCACCATCGAGCCACTCATGATAGTCTTCCTGGGCGGCTTCGTGGGCTTCCTGGTCATCGCCATGTACCTGCCCATCTTCGACATGATCCAGCAGGTCGGAGGCTAGGCCGCGAACCGGCACATGGAAATAAGCGGAAGGCGCCGCACCTGGCTTCAGGTGGGGCGCCTGTCCGTTCTGGGGATACTCACGGTCATCGGCATGCTCACAATGGGCGAGCAGAACCTTACCGCTATTTACGCCGCCATCGCCATTTGCTCAGTTCTCTCCGCAGTGGTATCCAATTTCTTCATGAACAGGTATCCAGAGAGCGGTAAACCATATTGGTACCTCATGGTCCTGGACGCTCTGCTTCTTGGGATGTTCATCTATGTAAGCGGCGGTATAGACGGCCCCTTCACTGCCTTCCTGCTTGTGCACTCCCTGGCCTACGGGTTCTATCTGGGCCCCGTCGGGGGCCTTGCCGCCGCAGGTGCGAACATACTTTTTTCAATACTTTTTTCCGTACTAGCGGTGAACACACCCCAGGCGGATACCACCCTCAGCCCCCTCCTTGCAACCCTCATCCAAAGCGGCCAGCTGAAAACATCCGCCTCCTACATCGCCATGCGTATAGGGGTAAACGGCCTTCTGCTGGTTTCAGCCGGGCTTGCATCGGGTATCCTTGCCCGCTCACTGTACACAGAGAGCGGGCAGTTACAGAGGGCACTGGACAACATGGCGGAACTCAGGGCCAGAAGCCGGCAGATACTGGACAGCCTCCACGACGGCGTTGTGGTGGTGGGACCAGGTGGCGGCACCCTCAGCGTAAACCCCGCGGCAAAGGAGCTTCTTGGAACGGACAGACCCATGGAGGAATCGCCCCTGGGGAACATGATGCGGGACTTCCAGAGGAACCGGGACTTTCCCCCGGACATGGACCTTGTGCTGGGGGAGAGAATCATACAGTGCAAGTTCAGCCAGTACGGCGACAGCGGGGGAGCCATGGCCATCCTCACCGACACCACCGACCTCAGGAACTACCAGGCGGCACTGGAGGAGCGGGACAAGCTTTCCCTCATAGGCAGGCTCTCAGCAACCATGGCCCATGAGATACGCAACCCCCTTGCTTCCATGAGCGGAGCCGCCCAGATGCTTGCAACGGGCACCCTTTCACAGGAGAAGGCGGAAAGGATGGCCACACTGGTTGACAAGCAGTCAAGGCGGGTTTCGGAACTGATAGAGGGTTACCTTTCACTCTCCAGGAGCGGCAAGGATTTTCCCACAGCAAGGATCGATGTCAACTCCCTGGTTATGGATTCCATAGAATCAGCCATGCACGGCTTCGCAGGGGGCGTTTCAACCGAATTCAACCCTTCATCGGAAAACCCCCTGATATCAGGAAGCAGAATAAGGCTGGGGCAGGTTCTCTGGAACATTTTCCGCAACTCAGTGGAGGCCCTGTCCAGCACACCGGACCCACAGATATTCGTTGAAACACGGGTAAACCGGGAAGACCGGTCGTATCCATCGTGGTGAGGGACAACGGCCCGGGGATACCGGAGAACTTCAGAAAAAGGATATGGGAGCCCTTTCAGACCACCAGGGAGAACGGAACAGGTCTGGGGCTTTACATCGTGAAAAGAATCGTGCAGGAACACAGCGGAACCGTTGAAGCAAAGAACGGCCCGGAGGGGGAGCGGTCTTCACCGTAACCTTCCCCGGCGCGGGGGCTGAACCTATGGATAAAGCAATCTCTCACTGGTGCTTGTGGACGACGAAGAGTCCATGATAGAATGGCTGAGCCTTCTGCTGGAGCAGAACGGCTACAATGTAAAGGCATTCTCACACCCGGAGTCCGCACTGAAGTGGGCCGGGGAGAACACCGTGCATCTCCTGATTTCCGACATAAAGATGCCCGCTATGAGCGGCCTTGAACTCTTTGGAAAAATGCGGGAGCTGAACCCTGACACCGCCGGTATACTCATGACCGCTTTTTCCAGTGTGGACACCGCGGTTAAGGCGGTGAGGAAGGGCGCCTCCGACTACCTGATAAAGCCTTTCAAGACCGACCAGATGCTGGCGGCCATAGAGAAGTCGGTCCGGGCCATGGACCTTACCCGGGAGAACAGGGCACTCAAGAGCAGGCTGAAGAAAGAGTACGATTTCCAGGGCATCGTTGGGGGCTCGAAACCCATTCTGGACCTGCTTGAAATGGTGAGGAAGGTGGCCGACCAGCCCAGCACCGTGCTCATATCAGGTGAAAGCGGCACAGGCAAGGAACTCATAGCCAAGGCCATACACAACAACAGCCTCCGAAAGGAAGAGCCCTTCGTGGGGATCAACTGCGGCAGCCTGTCCCCGAACCTTCTGGAGAGCGAACTCTTCGGCCACAAGAAGGGCTCCTTCACCGGGGCCTACAGGGACAAACAGGGCCTCATGGTGGCCGCAGGCAGGGGAACCCTCTTTCTGGACGAAATAGGGGAGCTGAATAAGGACCTCCAGGTAAAACTGCTCAGGGCCATTCAGGAACGGCAGGTCCGCCCGGTGGGCGACACGGGAACCCTCCCCTTCAGGGGAAGGCTCATCTGCGCCACCAACCGGAACATGGAGGAAATGGTGGAGGAGGGCACATTCAGGAAAGACCTCTACTACAGGCTCAATGTCCTTCCCCTGAAAATGCCCCCCCTCAGGGACCGCCCGGAAGACATTCCCTGTCTGGCGGAACACTTCCTGAAAACCGGCAACTATCCAAACCGCAATCTCTCCCCGGAGGCGATGGAAGTCCTCAAGAGCTACCACTGGCCGGGAAATGTAAGGGAGCTTCAGAACATCATAGAGCGTATCTGCGTAATGAGCACCACCAGGTCATACAGAAAGATGAACTGCCCCAGTTCATCAGAGACCCGGGAGTTAACGAAGCCGCAACAGCAAAGAAAACAGCCGGAACCAACCGCCAGCAGGATGAAACCCTTCCAACCCTGGCTGAGATAGAAAAGGCCTGGACCTACTATGTGCTGGAGAAGAGAACGAGCGGGGAGAAGCGGGCGGCGGCCAGGCTTCTGGGAATAAACGAAACCACACTCCACCGCAGGCTGGAGAAGTACCGCGGCGAAGACGAATGAATGTCTTGCAGAATGCAAGACGCAAATGCTTGCTCCAAAGGCCGCTTTTCGTAATACGGCAGAAGCGCGCATTAAAAGGGATGCTGGTATCTGGCACCCTTTATGCTTCCATTAGAACCGTGATTACTCAACCCCTCTCTTGAAAGGAGAGACTGATGAACAAGAAAGGCTTCACACTCATCGAGCTGATGATCGTTGTGGTCATCATCGGCATTCTTGCCGCCATCGCGATCCCCAAGTTCAGCGATGTTTCCGAGAGCGCAAAGAGGAACGCCTGCCGTGCCAATATACGTACCATTTCCAGCCAGGACGCCATCTACCACGCTCAGAATGGTTCTTATGCGGCAACAGTAACCGCTCTTGAAATGGAAGCCGTAAGGTGCGCCAATGCAACAGGCACTGTGTATACAGTGGCCGGCACAACGGAGACATTCTCGGTTACCTGTCCTGCAGGTGATTCTCACGGTAATATCGTCAATGGTGTTGCCAGCTGGACAACATCCGACTAGTAGACCCGTTCAGTTAATGGGGCAGCTTGTTGCTGCCCCATTTTTTATCTAGGCGAGTTGTACCTGCAGATAAGATAGCCATTGGAAATAATGGCGATCGGCTCCAGAATCTCATCGCGGCCTACATGGTTCAGAATGGCGATTCTGTTCTCCATGTCGGCTTCCATGGGTCTGACCCTGTAGAATGTAACATAGTCCACTCCCAGTCCGTCAAGAATGCTGCATTCTTCCTCAACCGTGTTTTCAAGATATAGCTCCTGGGTGGCAGGATGGCGCCACCCAACATATACCGGATGATCCAGGAAATACCTCTTTTCCTGATGGAGGGACAGCACCACCACATCACTTGTCAGATTGCTGTTCATCCACATGTGAGTGATTCCTTCGCCCTCGGAAGTAAGAAACCGATACCCGAAGCGGGTATTCCATCTGCCTGAAAGGACCGAACTCGAAATAGAGTATCTGTAGGTAGCTGGATATGAGTAGATGGGAGCGAAAATGAAACCTGGAATAATGAAGGCCGCCGCAAGAATTGTCGGCAGAAGGTAATCCGATGTCCTTCGATGTTCCTGGATGAACTTTACACTGAGTATACCGATGAATGGAAAGATCAGCAGGGAGTACTTGCTTCCCCACCATGGCGGCCAGAAAACCCAGATGGCCGCGAAACAATAGGCAAGAACAGGGAGCCATGAAAGAAAACCGTGATGTTTTCTTAAAGAAGCGGCTATTCCCGCGATGAACAAAAGGAAAATACCTTCTAAACTTGTAAAATAAATAGCTATATGCTTATAAATAGAAAAGTCAAAATCAGAATACAATTCAGAACTGCGATCGTTGATCTCTATAAGCTCCGCTGGTTTCGGAAGCAGTTCCCATTCATCATTCACCAGTGCGGAAACCTGATAGAATGGATATGTTGGACTTCCTGTGACAGACATGGTCCTCACCGCGAAAATCGCAGGCAGGAGCACTATGCTAAGAACTGCAGTGACCTTAACGGAAAAAGGCTCCCTGATGATCCTGGCAAGAGCGTACGGAAGGAAAGCTATCAGAACAAGTATAGCAGTTTGCTTTGTAGCTAGAGCAAGACCCATAAGAAGCCAGCTGGAGTAGGGCTTCAAGTTTCTGTTCCTATACTCCTCATAAGATGAAGCAAGGGCCAGGGTGCAGAACATAATGGCCATCGTATCGGTCTTAGCAAAAGAGCACCAGAAATAAAGTGATGTGCAGACCAATACTATACCGTAAAGAAGAAGCCTGTAGCGATGCCGGATACCCATTAGCTGAGAAGCCCTAAAGAGACATATAAGGAGCATGCTCATCTGGAAGACCTGAAGAAGGCTCAGCTGGTCAACCCTGTCAAAGGAAAGTGATGCGGGCCAGACCGTTGTCATTTCATAGGTAAGGGGAAAACCGGAGAAGGCTGTCTCATGCAGCCAGTGGATCCGTCCTGCATTCAGCCATCTGTCAGGCTGAACGGCGTAGGTTATCAACGGGTCATCGAACTTAAGACTGGGCATGGAGGCATAGGTGAAGTTCAGCAGGGCAACTGCAAGGAAAACCACCGCGAAGATTGCGGTGTAGAGCGAGAACCGGGTGGAGGTTACTTTTCTCACGAACATCTGCACGATCATAAGCAGACCGGGAAGGGACAGCAGCAGGAGAATTATAGGGGTAACTGTTCTGTTCATTATGCCGAAAAGCGACAAAACAAGGGTAAGGACCATCATAGCGAGAATGCCGGTTATCTCCTTTGGGAGCAGAGGGAAAAGCTTTTTCACCCTGAGGGGCTTCTCCAGCATGTGACCCACCCAGTAGAAGGCGCTCCAGACGAGAAGGACCCTTATCATGGTCTGAAGAAAGGCTATGGGGCTCATCCAGTCTAGCATCTGTCACTGCCCTTCGGGGAAAGAGAAGTCGAAATCCAGGGAGAGAAGATCGAAGTCATAAATGCCGCTGAGGGAGTCAGGTCTGTCCAGGGAGTACTCCCTTCCCATGGAATCGGTGCAAATCATAAGTGCCGGTGGGTAGTCGGTCTGGGTTGTCAGCCTGTCCCAGGTTTCAAGGGGGGTTTGGGCGAGGTCAAAGAAAAGGATGGAGTAGCCCTCCTCGTCCAGGGCCTCAACAGAGACCAGCCTTTCCGAGCTCATGCAGTTGGCCACGGTGAAGGTATGCCCCGGATCTGCGGTGGAGTGGTGGGTTCCGTTGTGGTAGAACATTTCGTTCGTCAGCTGGTAGACCGGTGTCTGGGTTGGCTGTGGCTATGAGGGTATCCGAGGGAAAGCCGTCGAGGTCGATGAAAACCAGGGAGCAGGGCTCGGTGCTTTCCACCCAGAGCCTTAGAAACTCCCCGGGCATGATGGGATTGGGTCCAAGTATGTCTCCCTGCGGCAGCGATTCTCCTTTTACATGAACCGAAGCGATGTTCACGCCGGTGCGGTTCCTGACGGCGATATGAAGGGTTCCGTAGATACGGTCGAAGACACCGCCGAACTCCTTTCTGGCAAGGGTGATCTGGATGGAGTCAGGGTTTGAGGAGGCTACGTAGGAACCTGGTAGTAAATGGTTCCAGTATTTGTTTCGAATATGACCCTGTTAATGTACCCCCATGGGAACGAGATTTCCCTGGATCCTCCGGGTGGAATAGGAGGGTCTAAATCCACGGGAATCAGTTCCCCGGCATCCGGCAAAAGCAGGTGAATGGACTCCAGGTTCTGGTTTTCCAGAAGGTTGGAAATAATCACAGTGGTGTTTCCGGGGGGGAGAAGAAAGAAAAGCCGATAAGGATTACTGAGATCATGCAGGTCATGCAAAGCCTTTCGCAAAGGGTACCTGTTTGGTCAATATATAACCATGGGCGGCTGTGAAGTAGATGGGCCACTTCCTGCCGGGGAAACGGGTTGCCCGGTTTACTCCGGTGTTGTATAGACGGAAATGGGTTCTTCAGGGAGGGATGCATTGAGAGTAGCCATAATCGGAGCGACCTATACCGGTAATCGGGGCGCCGCCGCCATGCTTGTGTCCACAGTGGAGAAGCTGAGGGAAAAGCTGCCCGGGGATACGGAGTTCCATGTGCTCTCCCTCTACAGGGAGAAGCCCGGTACCGCCCTGGAGAGGGGTGTGAGGATAGTCAGCCTTCCGGCGGTAAAACTGCTGGGAGTGATGCCGGTGCTCTGTCTGCTCTATCGCCTGTTCTCCGGGGTCGGTTTCCTGAGGAAGGTGCTTCTTCGCTATTCGCCCCTGGAAACAGTTGCCGGTGCCGATGTTTACCTTGACCTTTCGGGGATCTCCTTCGTGGATGGCAGGGGCATAACCCTTCTTTACAATATCTGCTGCCTGCTTCCAGGGCTTTTGCTGGGGGTTCCTGTCTTCAAGATGTCCCAGGCAATGGGGCCCTTTCAGGGAAAACTGAACAGGTGGGCTGCTCTAAGGCTGCTTCCCCGTGTGAGGCGCATCTATTCCCGGGGTCCGGTTACCACCGAACACCTCAGTAACCTGGGCCTCTGTAACCTGGTCGAGGCGGCGGACCTGGCGTTTCTATTGGGTGAGGGGCAGGACATCCCCTCAGCTGAAGAGTCTCAGGAAAAACCCGCTTTGACAATCGGTATCGCTCCCAGCCAGGTGCTCATGAATCATTCCAATAAAACCGGTGTTGACTACATTGGGGCACTGAACAGGGCGGTTGCCCCCTTCGCATCCCGGGAGGACTGCCGTATTCTTGTGATTGCCCACAGCAACCTTGGCGACAGCGTCAGGTCGCGGAACAATGACTACCACGTATGTACTGAACTGTTCAACAGGCTGGATTGCAATGACAAACAGCTGATCATCGATGACCTGGGCCCCGAGGACCTGAGGGGCATTATTTCCCGGTGTGATGTGTTCATTGCCTCCAGGTTCCATTCGATGATATCCGCACTCTGTGAGAGCGTGCCGGTTCTGGTTACCTCCTGGTCGCATAAGTACAGGGAGGTAATGGATCAGTTCGACTGCGGAGATGGGTACTGGGCAGTTCGGAACTTGCCGGTCCCTGTTTTGGTGAAAACTTGCCCTGCTGGTGGAGCGCAGGGAAGGGGTGAGGGGGTTGATAGAGAAGAACCTCAACAGGGTGATCGACTCCGCCGGCAAACAGATAGACGGTGTGGCGGCATTCCTTCTGGGAGGCGTATTTCCATCCTCCACGAGAATGGCACACAGGCTATATGATAAATTCTACAATGGATGCTTTTCCAGGTGCATAATGGGTCATACACTGGACGACGACCTCAGAAGGGTTTGCGCCTCCGGAGGGCAGGTTACCACACTTCTTTCAGAAAGGCTTTCCCGTGGCCATTCCAGCGGAGCGATCGTGGCCGGGGTTCGTTCAGGGGATGACGGTTCACTTCACCCGGGAACCTTCCTGGCGGTTTCACATGAGGAGCTTCAGGATCTGGCGGGAAGTGTTTACAGCGATTTCGACCATGTGGGAGGAGTACTGCGTATTCTTGAGGCTTCAGATCAGTTGTACGACATCGTTGGCCTTCCCTGCCAGCTTTCACGGTTGAGAAAAACCCTTGAGAAACGGCCTGAGCTGCTTCCCAGGGTGGGGCTGCTGGTGGGCCTATGGTGCGGTCACATCACCGACCAGTCACTTCTTCAGACCCTTCTTGGAAAGTGGAACATTCCCCGGGGTTCCGTTTCCCGGTTCAGATACAGAACCGGGCAGTGGCGGGGAAAAACCCGGATTACACTGAGGGATGGTTCAGTTATTGAAAAATCCTTCTCACGGGGATACGGCCTTTACCAGAACATGTACGCCGATTCGGCGTTGCGGTGCTTTTCCTGCGGCGACCATTTCGGCCAGTCTTCTGATATCAGCTTCGGCGACTGCTGGATAGGTTCCGAGAAGGGAGCCGAACACAAGAAGACAATGGCCCTTTCCATCACTTCGAAGGGGGACGAAGCTATCCAGCTGCTGCTTGCTTCGCCATTGGTCTCATCCTTTGAGGTCCCTCCCGTTCTGGCTGTGGAGTCCCAGAAGAGATCAGTGGTGTGGCACACCTGTTCCTGTGCCGCCAGGGAGAGGCTTCAGGGTCTTTTCTCCATGAGGATCAAGTGTTCTTCCAGTGTTACACCGAGGTGGAATGACTATCTGTCCGGTTTTCTGACCCTTCTCTTCTACAGGCTGTACAGAGGACGGCTCCGGGGTCTGATGTTCAGGCTTCCATGGTGGGCTCTATTCCCAATTATGGCTTTGCAGAAACTGGCGCTGAACAGATGAAGGCTGGAAAGAAACTTTACCGTCTGCTGATCTTCCTTACGGAGAACAGATATGCCGGATATGCCCTTTTCCTCCTCCTGCTGGCAGCATTAGGGCTGTTTCTTCAGAGATCCCTGGATGAGATCGGCTCTCTGGACATCGGGGCTATCTCAGTTGTTGCCGGGGTAACATCACTGCTGCTGGTAATGCTTGCATATGTGAACAGGTTCGTTTTCTGGACTGTCCTTACGAAGGCATTCCATCTTCGTTCCCGGGTCCTTATCGCTGCCCGGGCATTCTTCTTATCGCTCCTGGGGAGATACATACCCGGCAAGGCGGGACTTTTCCTTTTTCGTCTTCGTGCCTATTCCGGAGGGACCAGGGGCAAGGTTGGGGCTTCACTGCTTACTGAATATCTCGCCACCTCCCTGGCCGCCTGTTTCCTGGTTTTTTTCGGAACGCTTTTCATTCCCGTTGAGAACATTCTCCTTACAAGGGTCGTTCCAGTGCTCGGCATCATTTTCCTTTCTCTGTTCCTCAGGCCCGGTTTCCTCAGGAAATTCCTGAACGGGCTTCTGGCTTTCCTGGGCAAACAGCCTCTTGTTGTTTTCCCTCCGGGTTCCGTTCTGATCAGGGTTACACTGGGCTACATTTTGACCGGGATGTTCCACGGAGCAGGGCTTTTCGTTTTGCTGAGGGCAACAGGCGGGGTGGGCTACGAGATGTATCCGGTGGTGACCGGGGCGTATTACATGGCGGGTCTTCTGGGCATGTTCGCTTTTTTTCGCCCCAGGAGGGCTGGGAGTCCGGGAGGGGGTTGTTTTTCTTATACTGCCCCACTTCGCCGATGTGGGACCTGTACTGGTTTCCGTGGCGGTGATGAGGCTTATGACCATTGTCGCGGAGCTTCTGCTCACCGGCCTGGCATATCTGATGAGCATTCTGATGAACAGGAGGGATATTCCTGATGAGAGCTGAACCGTGGGGTCTGGTGAGGAAGGCGAAGGAGATACTGGGCAGGGCAGGGGAGGACTGCCAGTGCAATCCCGGGATGGTGAAGGAGCTTCGGGGGGTGATCGGGGAGCTTGAGGAGGCCCTGGACGGGGATGAGCCCACCGCCGGTGAGGTGATGCGGATACTGGGCCACGAGCTGAAGAGCCCTGTGGCGGCCATAGTGAGTTTGCTTCAGGCGGTTGAGGTGGGGCATGTGAAGAACCCGGAGAATACACTTAAGATGGTGGGGCGGGCCAGGAAGAGGGCGGAGGAGCTGCTGCCCCTGGTGTCCGATGTGATGGAGCTGGGAAGCCTGTCTGCGGCGGATCCTTCCTCGCTGAACGAGAGCGTGAGCATGCTGTCGGTGTGCGCCGGGGTGCACGATCTCCTTGAGCTTATGTTCCAGGAGAAGGGGGTTTCATTTAACCTTTCCCTGCCGCCGGATGCTCCCTATATGCCGGTGCGGGGCCGGGAGAGCTTTCTGCGGAGGATCGTGCAGAACCTCTGCGTGAACGCCTTCAAGTACAACAAGCCCGGGGGGTCCATTGAGCTGAAGGCCCGGCAGGATGGCTCATGGGTGGTGATAACCGTTTCCGATACAGGGGTCGGGATACCCGAGGCGGACCTGCCCCATGTGTTCTCATTTCTGTACCGGGGGCGTCAGGCGAAGAGGAACCCCGACGGGGGCTTGGCCTGGGGCTTTCCATGGTAAAGCAGATAGTGGAGGTACACGGGGGGATATCTCCATCTCCAGTGAGGAGGGGGAGGGTACCGTTGTAACCGTCCGTCTGCCCCTGTGCAGGGGTTGTGTTACTGACTGAAGCGCCGCTTCAGTTGTGTGTCAGCCTCAACCGCCTGAGGAATCAATGTCGCTGAGGGTCACATTCCAGGTGTAGCCTGATCACCAACCACAACGCTCCATTTGGTGTAGGTGTCGCCGTCCTCATCCTCCAGATAGATGTCGTAGGTGCCTGGCTGATGTAGGCGGTGTAGGTGTCGCCGGGATTGAGTATCTCTCCCTGTATGTGGTTGTCGCCCAGCTGTCGCTGTAGGTGTCGGATATCCATACTCCCGTTATGTCCCAGCTGCCAAGGTCGTTCTTGATTATCACCGGACAGGAGCCGGTGTTCATGGGTTGTGGTGCTGCTGCTGCGTCTATCTGTTCTATGGTAACCGTCCAGTCGAATCCTTCGGAGCCTATGCTGACATCGTTCAATGTGTATGTGTCGCCGTCCTCATCGGTTACCTGTATGTCGTAGGTGCCCGGGGTCACCATTACCTCGGCGGTCCTTCCCGGGGCCAGGACATCGGTGCCGGGCAGGCGGTTGGTTCCCCAGACATCGTCGGAGCTCCGGCTGATGTAGACTATATGTATGTCATAGGATCCCAGTTCGTTGGTCACCGTGAAGGGGACCTTCTCGAAACAGCCGCCGGCAAGAAGCATCGCAGCCAGGGCGATTACCGTAAAAATAGTTTTTCTGCTCAAAAGCCCGTTACCTCCTTTTTCCCGTGGTACCTTCCGGCGGTGTTACCTGTTCCCTAGTCCATCTGGTCCAGGGTTATCTCCCAGCGGAAGCCCTCTTCAGGAACCCTCTGGTCCCAGAGGGTGTATGTGTCGCCGTCCTCGTCGATGGCGTGGAGATCGTAGGAGCCCTTCTCCACGGCTATTGCCAGGGAATCCCCCGGCTGGAGTATTCTGTCCAGGGAATTCCTCCCCCAGTCCTCCTCGTTGGTATCGCTTATGTAGAAGTACTCTATGTCCCAGCTGCCCAGGCCGTTAACCACCGTTATCCTTGTGGGCTCATACCTGCAGCCTGCCAGCAGAAGGAGGATTGCCGCCAGGAGCACCGCCGCTCTTTTTGCCATGGGTTCTCCCTTCTGGAAAGAGGGGGAGGCGTTTTGTCCGCCTCCCCCTGCTGATCAGAACAACCGGTTCCTAGCCGTCGATATCCGCCAGGGTAACTTCCCAGTAGTAGCCCTCTTCATCGATATCTACGCCCCAGAGGGTGTATGTGTCGCCGTCGACGTCCTCGACCTTGATGTCGTAGGTGTCGCCTGCGGGGACGTAGAAAGTAAGCTCATCACCTGGCTCGAGGAGGTCGGCGCCGAGGCGATCGTCGCCCCAGGGGCCGTCTGAGGGGTCGCAGTAGACATACCAGATGGTCCAGTCGCCAAGGCCGTTGTAGATGGTAACAGCGGCGTCGCCCTCTTCGGGCATGTAGGGTTCTTCGTCGTAGTCGTCCCAGTCGAGGTCGTCCAGGGTCACCTCCCAGATGAAGCCGTCTTCACCGATATCCACTCCCCACTTGGTGTAGGTGTCGCCGTCTTCATCCACCAGCATGATGTCGTAAAGGTCTGCTTCCTCAATGGCTACAACAAGGCGCTCACCCTGGGTGAGGGGTGCTTCGATGCGGTTGTCGGTCCAGGGTGAATCGGAAGGATCCACGAGGACCTCAACGATGTCCCATCCGCCGAGGTCATTCACTATGACCACTTCGATGGTGGTCTCTTCCACTGTTTCGGTGGCTGTTTCGGTTTCATCAACCGGGGCTTCACCGCCGCAGGCCATGAAAAGCACCGGAAGTGCGAACAGGGCAAGGACCAGGTTCAGTTTTTTCATATTTCCCTCCTCTTTCAGTGTTGATACCCTAAGTGCGGAACACCAGACAATAAGGATGTTCCGCACTTGAGTAAAGTGAGTGTTCTAGTCCATATCGGAAAGCGTGACGGCCCAATCGTATCCGGAGGTGCCCACCTCAACCTGCCAGACTGTGTATGTGTCGCCG
>LQAI01000026.1_pt1 | contig 137601 bp, 144 predicted proteins | sample 1535821 | NCBI WGS metagenome assembly LQAI01 (sample SAMN04331586, study PRJNA305678) | bioreactor metagenome | isolation source: bioreactor_5 inoculated with Wadden Sea sediment 1st replicate of a... | place: Germany:Bremen
ACTGTGTGGATTCGTACAAAATATTCTGCTGTTTGGAGCTGTTATACGGATTCAGGATATTGTCTAGGATTATCAAAAGAGCTGCAGCGAATCTCATCACGTGATCGTGATACCACCATATTCTGTATCAGATAGCATGTGACAGGGAGGAAGGGATGAGCACATACCCGGATACTACTGCACAGATCTCTGCAGAACGCTGTGATCTGCACCGATCGGTACAGCATAAAAAGGTAAAAACCTTCCCTCTTTCGTTTTCCCCTCCCCTTCTCATAATCCAACATACCTGATAAGGTTGAAGAGTCAATCGTTCAGGTCCATGCTCCCCATACCATGTTGCAGCATACCAGAGTGATGGTTTTGATCAGAGGAGCGTGTGTGTTCCATGTTCAATACAGCATCGATTGAACACTGTTTCCAAGGAGAACACTATGCAAATCGAAAAAGACCGTGCAGTCACCATGCACTATACCCTCAAGAACGATCAGGGGCAGGTAATGGATACCTCAGAGGGAAAAGAACCACTGCAGTTCATATTCGGTGCGGGACTCATCATCCCGGGCCTTGAGAAAGCCCTTGAAGGAAAGGTCACAGGCAATAAGATCTCTGTGGTCGTTCAGCCTGAAGAAGGCTACGGGGTATTCAATGACGCACTGATCGGCGAAGTATCCCGAGACCTCTTCGACAAGGAGGTGGAACCTCAGATCGGCATGCCGGTACAGGCACAGAACCCCGATGGATCCATCCAGGTCTTCACGATCGCCGAGATCAAAGAGGAGACCATCGTACTCGATGGGAACCACCCGCTTGCAGGACAGGTCCTCGACTTCTCCGTGGAGATCACCGATGTCCGTGAAGCCACAGCTGAAGAGCTCGAACACGGCCATGTCCACGCATCAGAAGAGAGTGAAGAGAACGACCAGGAATAGCTGAACTGCTGCGCTAGAGACGGTCTCTGAGCAGATCGATCTCCAGCGTCAGCAGCTCCAGCTCCCGCAGGACCCCAAGTACATGAAAGGCCTTCTCTGTCCGCTCGAGCATACGCTGTACGATGAGGTCCTCTGTGGTCTCACCGCTCTGCTGCCTGATCAGCTCCTCACGCAGAGCATCATCTGCCAGATCATAATCAGAGAGTCCGAGTGCCACATCGAGCATGTGAGCATCCATGCGCCTTGAGAGCTCCTGTATCTGCTCTACCACCTTATCAGAAGCATCTCCTGCATCCCTGCCGGCCTGAAGCAGCTGCTCATCGAGCAGACTCCCGGTCAGTGCCGCACTCTTTCGTGCCAGGTCTGTGGCGATGAGACTCACCGAGAAAGATACTGCAGGCTGTGCGGAGAACAGCTCAGTGAAGGATTCACCGAACGACCGGTCAGCAGTATCGCCATAGGAGGGAGATACCTGCAGTGAGAACCCGAGGATCGGAGCATCTGCCGGACTGCCGAGCGATCGGTTGAGTTCAGCAAGGGCGAACGCCCTCTGTGCGACGGTATAGTCCGGATCATTGGAGAGCATATCGACAAAGAGCTGCTCATCCTGTTCGAGACCAGAGCGCATCAGGGTGCTGACCGAAGTGAACCGATCCAACGTAGGAAGGATGACCGCATCAAGGATCCGCTGTGCATCAGAACCCCAGAGATCCCGTACCGAGGCTTCCACCGAAGCACTCTCGATCTCAAGCCCCCGCTTCTGCAGAGAAAGCTGCTCGATGAGGAACTCCTGCCGTTCGATCTGCCGGGTACTCACCAGCCCCTCATCATAATCGATCTTCAGCTTCTGATACTCTTTCTCCAGCAGGCTCAGTCGTTCGATCAGCAGGAATCTGCCTTCCAGCAGTGATTGCCGGATGTTCAGCAACCCAAGCCCCTGCAGCAGTACCGCATCTACTGCCGTCTCGATGGTGTTCAACGTCCCCTGCTGCTCCAGCCGTGCCTGCTGCAGCACCCGGTCGCCATAGGAAGTGTCGATGAGATCCTCTGCGATGAACAGTGGTTGGGACAAAGAGAGCGAGAGTGAGGGAGACTGACTCCAGTCCCAGCTGCTATCCCCATCGGAGAGGGTGGCACTGCTGCTCTGACTCACTGATGCCTCGAGTGAACCGGCACTCGGGAGCTCCTGGGTCATACCGAGGCCGAATCCGAACCGGTGAGTGCTCTTGAGCTCCGAAGCAGGAGGGGTGGCCGTGAAGTCACTCTGCATCCCGCTGCTGAAACTGTAGAGCGGGTTGCCCACAGGATCGGTGATGAAGGAGAAGGAGGGCCGTTTCCTGCTCAGAAGATCATCGATCTGCAGCTGCTGGATGTTAACGAGTGACTGCAGCTGTGCGATACTGTTCACCGTGAGCGCTATCTGATCACGCAGTGTGGCCTCGGCAGTCTCGAGAGACAGTACTTCAGGTCCTGAAGGCTGCCATTCCTGCAGGAAGGAGGCTACCCGATCGGTACTCACCGATCGTTCGATCGTGAGATCAGCAGCTCCTGTGGAGCTTCCCTCAAGATCAGGGTAGCCCTGACCGGGGAGCGGGATCTCCGCAGAGGCTGTGGCAACTGAGAAGATCAGCACGGCAGCGGCTGTGCCGATGCGCAGGCTGTACGATAGGGATCTGTTTCGTTTCATGCTGTACGTTTCCTCCTCACCGTTCGATCATAGATCAGCCCATAGAGCAGCGGGATGATGAACAGTGCCGTGAGTGTCGAGAAGATCAGACCAAAGATGATGGTACTGGCCATCGGGCCCCACACCACCGAAGTGCCTCCGATACCGATAGCGGTAGGAAGGAGTCCGACGATGGTGGTGAGTGAGGTGAGCAGGATCGGACGGATACGGGTATGAGCAGCCTCGATCACCGCTGCCGATACGGCCAAGCCCTCTGTGCGTTTATCATTGATGAAACTGATGAGCACGATGGCATCATTGACCGCGATACCTGCAAGAGCGACCCCGGCATAGAGCACCGTGGTAGAGAAGGGAGTACCCGATACCGCAAGGTAGAGGATGATCCCGACGAAGGCGAACGGTACCGAGAGGAGGATCAGCATCGGCTGACTGTAGCTGTTGAACTGAGCCCCGAGGATCAGATAGATCAGGAACACCCCGATGAGGAATATCCGCAGGATATCCACCAGGAGATCCTGGAACTCACTGAACTCCCCGCCCACGGCGAAATCGACTCCCGGGTAGAGGAACTGCAGCTCCGTATCCCAGAGGTCACTGACATCTTCATTGATCTGCGGCAGGTCCACCCCCTCCTGAGCTCCAGAGGTCACGGTGACCTCACGCTTGCCGTCGAGCCTCCTGATGCTTCCGAGCGACTGGGTCTGTACCACTTCTGCAATACTGGAGAACGGGATCATCCGTCCGTCATCGGTCGGTATCATCGCCTGAGAGAGGTCCTGGAACCGGACCGTCTGTGAGCGATCGAACTGCAGGACGATGTCGATCTCCTCATTGTTCAGGAAGAACGTCCCTGCCGGGATACCCTCGAACCGTGCTCTCAGATAGCCTCCCAGAGCTGAGACGCTCACACCCAGGGCACTGGCACGCTCAGGGTTCATACGCACCTGCAGTTCAGGACTGCCTGCGATGTAATCATCCTCGATATTGACCAGTCCCTCATAGCCTGAGAGGATATCCTGTATGCTCCTTGAGGCCTGAGCTATCTGGTCATAGTCATCACCGAAGACCCGGAAACTCAGCGGATCAGCGGTCGGGGGACCGTTCTGTGCCTTCCTGAAGGTGACCTGCTCAGGCCCTGCTATGTAGTAGACATCCCTCTTGATATCCTCGATGATCTCATCGATCCCGCGGAGCCTGCCCTCATCCTGCTCGGTGAGGTCAACGACGATCTGTGCCACATTGGACTTGACCGTCGCACCGGTGTCTCCGGTGAGGTTACCGATGCTGGTACTGACCGATATGATCTCACCGTCTCCAAGACGATCGAGCAGCTGCTGTTCGAACTCAGCAGTGACCCGGTCGGTCTCTGTCAGCGGGGTACCGGTCGGCAGGGTGATATCGATGGAGAAGTAGCTGTAATCCTCAGCTGAGAACAGATCCTGATCGAGCATGCCCACCAGCGCGAAACTGCCGATGGCGATCACCAGGAAGCACAGGAGCACGATCTTCTTGAACCTGTAGAAAGCCCGCAGTACGACAGTGTAGCGTCTCTGGAACGATGCGAACCACCAGCCAGCTTCCCTGCGGTTTGAGATCTTCTTCTCTTTTCCCCAGTCGGCAAAATGGTTGGGAAGGAAGAACAGCGCCTCACCGGTACTGACGATCAGAGCGATCGAAACAGTGAGGGGGATGACCCTCAGGAACTTACCGATGGTCCCGGGGATGATCATCAGGGGAAGGAAGGCCGCCACGGTGGTCCCGGTAGCGGCTATGACCGGCCACACGACCTGATCGGTACCGAGGATCGCGGCATCCGCTCTGAGCAGCCCATTCTGCTGGAGACGGTAGGAGTTCTCGATGATGACGATCGCATGATCGACGATGAGACCGAGGACCAGCACCAGACCGAAGAGGGTGTTGGTATTGATGGTCTCACCCAGAAGATCGAGGACCAGAAAGGTCAGGGCGAAGGTCACCGGTATGCCCAGTGCCGTCATCATGGCGTTACGGAACCCGATGAAGAGCCAGAGGATCACGACCAGGAGGGCCAGACCCATCAGGGCATTGGAGGTCAGTACCGAGAGGCTTGAGGCGATCTGTACCGTGGAGTCATTGAAGAGGGTCAGTTCCATACCGACCGGGAGTGACCAGCTGGCATTCTCGACGATCTCACGTGTCCCGCTGACCACTGATACCGAGCTGCCTCGTGGCACCTTCGTCACACGAAGGCTCACCGAAGCATCCCCGTTGAACCGGGAGAGCGGGGAGTCCCGGTCAAACCCGTCAATGACCCGGGCCACATCGGAGACTCTGATCATCCCGGCAGAATCGGCAGACCTCCTGACGATCACATCACCGAAATCGGCGATACTGTTCACGCTGCCGACGGTCCTGAGCAGGTATTCCCGGCTCTCTGTGCTGAACGAACCGCCTGGGATGGTACTGTTCTGGTCCTGCACCGCACGAAGCAGTTCGTTCGCAGTGAGCCCCAGGCTGGTGAGGCGAAGGGTATCGACATCAAGGATGATCTGACGATCAGGCAGTCCGATGATATCGACATCGGAGACATCTGAGACCTTCAGGATCTGGTTTCTCAGAAGTTCTGCCTCATCGCGAAGGACTTCATACGGCTGATCACCGCTGATCACCACCTCGATGACCGGCAGGAAATCGGCTGAGGAGAAGTCGTCCACGATCGGCGTGAGGATACCGTCGGGCAGCTGTACCTGACTGAACGCGTCTGCGCTCCTGATAGAGCGTCCGGAACTCATCATTGGAGATCCCGTCATCGAATTCCACACGTACGACCGAAAGGCCTTCACTGGTGGTGGAACTGATCCTCTTGAGCCTGCTGATACCCTGGAACTGATTCTCCACAGGTATGGTCACACTGCTTTCCATATCCTCGGCGCTTACCCCGGGGTATGGGACTATCACGTTGACCCAGAAGAACGGCACCTCTGCGAACTGCTCCTGCGGCAGCCTGATCAGACTGAACACGCCCAGGGCGAGGATCGTCACCATCAGAATATTGATCAATACGGTATGGGTCACAGAGAATCGACCTATGGTCATCCGCTGACCGATCCCTGCTGTTCGTTCCTGTTCACGTTCCTGCATCACTCCTCCTGCTGCCGTATCTACTTGATTACGGTCTCATCTCCGTCCTTGATCCGTGTCAGCCCGCTGACAAGCACTGTATGGTCGAGAAGCTCTATGGTCGGGTCGAGTCCTGCAACAGCAGTGAGATCCCCGTACTGATCAAGTACGGTAACAGCAGTCATTTTGGCTGTGGTACCTTCGACGATGAACACATACTGCTTACCATCACGATTGACCAGCGCCGCATTCGGGATGACCGTATAGATCGCCGCGTCGGCATCCTTGACGGTCACCTTCGCTGATAACCCTGCACGGACTACCTTCGGTCTGGGATTGTTGAAGTCGACCAGTACTGCCCAGCTCCCGGTCCTCTCATCACTTCCGGCACTGATCGCTGAGACCACTCCGTTGGTCGTGAGCGTCCCGGTCGGTGTCGGGATATCGATCACAGCCGCATCGCCGACAGAGAGCAGGAAGAGTTCACTCTGCCCCACTGAAAGCTGGATCCTCAGATGTTCCAGATCCACCACGCGTCCTATCTGCGCCCCGGCCTGGATCTGATCACCTATGATCAAAGAAGGACTGCGCTGTGCCACACTCCCTGAGATCGGGGTGCTGATCTTCGTGTTCTCAAGATTATCCCGCGCCGCTGAGAGCTGGGCTTCCAGTCCGTCAAGGGCCGCACGTTCCTGATTGAGCTGAGAGTAAGAGATAGATCCCCGGTCATACGCGCGGGTACTCGATTCCAGGTTCTTCACCGCGGTCTCGAACTGCTGTTCAAGCTGGCTGAGGGTGAGAGAGACGATGCGGTCATCGAGTGTCATCACCACCTCTCCCTGTTCGAGAACCTGTCCGAGCTGAAAGTCGATCGAAGCGATCACCCCCCCGATCCGGGTCCTCAGCACTGCTTCCTGCTGACCTGCTATCGTCCCGTTCCCGACGAACTCCTCACGCAGAGGGCTTTCACCACCTGTACAGCAGCACTGACCAGCGGTGCATAATCGGTAGCGGCACTCACGGTGTCTGCAGGACTCTCTGTCTCTTCTGCTGCCGGGGTACAGGAAAGCAGTACCATCATCATGATGATCAGTGCCGCCGACAGTGCTGTTCGTATTCGTCTCATTCCCCACTCCTCACGTCGTTCTCTGCTCAAGATACGCTACACGCATTATTCTCTGTATGATACACAGAATCTACAATGTATCGATCATAAGTTCAAGAAGTTTTTGCTATTATTACAACTATGTATTCACTATAATCACTGCTGTGATGTCCTGATGATCCTGTCTCTGGAGAATCCCTTTCCTTCGAGGGAGGTGATGATCCGTTCGAAAGTCTCCTCATCCAATGCAGGCGTACGGCTGAGGATCCAGAGCGAGTTCCTGTCGGCTGTGGTGACAGCCGCCCACTGGTAGTGCTCCTGATCGAGTTCGATCACCAGGTACGCGGCAGGGAAGAGTCTGAAGAAGACCACCCGCAGCCAGCTCCCCCGGCTATCCATCGGGGTACCCACGGCCTTGACCTGCTGCGAATAGGCTCCGCCGTACTCCCCGTCCCAGCATCTGTTGAGGACATCGATCCTGCCGTCTTCTCTCAGGCTGTACTCCGCGGTCGAATCACCGCATTCCCCCCGCTGGAAGGAGTGCGGATACCGTGCCACTTGATACCACAGGCCGCTGTAACGTGTGAGGTCGACCTTGTCGACCAGCAGAGCGGACATCTCAGGCGGGATGGAGGTGGCACAGCCGGTCCACAGGACCAGAGCTAGAAGGATCAGGAGGCTCAAGAGTGTGATTCTCATCATACAGCTCCTAGTGCGCATATCTGCGCTGCTGCGTTCTCATCTGCCGGCCGAAGGACCTGCAGTCCAAGACTCCCCAGGTGTTCCCGGTTTCTGGAGAGGGGGTCACGAACGACCAGTCATAGAACAGATCGACACATTTTCTCATCAAGTGAGAGCGGTACCGCTGTCCCAGGACCAGAGCTCCCAGCTCAGGAAGGACTTTCAGCTGCGAGAACTGTTCGATCTGCCCCAGCGTGGTGAGTGTATCAGGATAGGAGGTATTCTCCCAAGAGATGACGGTACTGAAGGGCAGCTGCCTCACAGCCCTGTCAAGCTTCAACGACGTCCCGGGGTTGACCATGGGATCGATCTTCCCTTCAGCGACGAACATACCGCATCGTGCGGCCAGTGCCTGATCGATATACGAGGGAAACTCATCGATGAACAGTCCATCGATCGAGGGGTACCAGCTGTACCACTGCTGCTTCATCTCCTGCAGCCTGGCTCCGGGCTCTCTCATATACCCGCACGGCAAATACCCCATGACGGTGATACCGGTACGCTGCAGTGCATCGATCCCCCTCCGGTAGGAGTCCCTGCGGCCCTCTCCCGGTCCGCTGTCGGGATTGATGATGAGCGACAGCGGTACATCCGGACACCGAGCTCTCTCCTGCAGTACACATACCCATGCATCACTGAGATCGGAAGGAGTGGAAGCACCCTCGAGAGGATCTATGTATAATGGCAGTACTATTCCCATATATCCAGTCTACCATGGTATAATGAACATGCATAGCATTGATGATCCTCATCACCTCAGTTCAAACTCACTATAAGAGAGTCTTTTAACTACTATGCAGTGTTTCATCTCATAGGATCTTTCTAATATGCTCTTTCATATTGTCTTAATGCACTATTCGTAGTACTTTTGTATCGATTACAAAGATTCGGGAGGCAGTCATGAACATCTATCTTGAGAGTCTGCTCATCGTCACAGCGATCAATCTGCTGTTCTTCATCATCGCGTTCACCCTGAAGACTGACATCGTCACAGACCTCTCCTATACGTTGAGCTTCATCCTGCTGAGCATCTACCTGCTCATCGTGCATGCTCAATCCGACCCGATCTCACTGATCGTCTTCTTCGGCGTCGTGCTCTGGGCTCTTCGGCTCGGCGGTTATCTGCTCACACGTATCCTGCAGATGAAAGTGGACCATCGCTTCGATGACAAGCGTGACTCCTTTCTCAAGTTCGGTGCCTTCTGGCTCCTGCAGGCAATCACCGTCTCGTTAGTCATGCTCCCTGAGATTTTCCTGCTCACCCACAGTCCTGAAACCATCTACCCGCTGTCCCTCACCGCTGGGCTGATCCTCTGGGCTGCAGGCTTCATCATCGAGAGCACAGCAGATGCACAGAAGTCGGCATTCAAGCAGGTGCATCCCAAGCGGTTGATCACCACGGGGTTATGGAAGTATTCCCGTCATCCGAACTACTTCGGGGAGATGCTGGTGTGGTGGGGACTCGCCCTTGTCATCCTGCCCTATCTGAAGGGTCTCTCCTATCTCGTACTCCTCGGTCCGGTGTTCATCACACTACTGCTGCTGTTCGTGAGCGGTATACCCCTGCTCGAGAGTCATGGAAGGAGCGCTACGGAGATCAGCAGTACTATCAGGAGTACATACGAAAGACCCCCCTGCTGATCCCGCGGAGGATCAGATAGATGGACATAGAGGTAGTGGTCATTCTAGCCAGCTGTATCGGAGCCTATCTCATCGGCGGGATACCGACGGCCTTCCTGCTTGCAAAGCGCAAAGGGGTATCGATCTTCTCTGCAGGCAGCGGCAGCAGCGGGGCGACGAACATGGCACGGGCCTTCGGGATCAGAGACGGGATGCTCGTCGCTCTGATCGATATCGCAAAAGGTGCTCTGCCGGTCCTGATCGCCCGTTTTGTCATAGGGCTCACCGTTCCCGGATACCTGCTCACCGGGCTCTCTGCCGTGTTCGGGCATACCCACTCCCCTTACCTCAAGCAGTTCAAAGGGGGCAAGGGGGTAGCCACAGGTGCCGGGACCATAGCGGTGATCTATCCCCCGGCCATTCCCTTCGCTCTGGCGGTCTTCGCTCTGGTCCTGGCCGTGAGCAGATATGCATCCGCCGCTTCGCTGATCTCCCTGTTCATCGTCATCCCGTACTATATCCTGCTGAGCATAGTCCTCGGACACGTGGTCGATCCCTATATCGTCGCCTTCCTCAGTGCACTGTTCCTGCTGATCGTCATCTCTCACAGAAAGAACCTGTACCGGATCATTCACGGGACCGAGTTGAAATTCACTTCGTCAAAACAGAGACCCAAGGGGGGACCCGATGCTGATAACCGGAACTGAACTGTTCGATTCGGTATCCTGCGGATACCGCCATCTGCTGATCAACCAGCAGGAGATCAATGATATCAATGTGTTCCCGGTCGCCGACGGTGACACGGGAACCAATATGCTCCACACCTTCAAGGCAGCTCTCACGAAGTCGAACCGTACAGGGTCTGTAGCCCGAACCACCGACAGGATGGCTCAGTCAGCTCTCATCGGCGCACGAGGTAATTCAGGGATGATCATCGCACAGTTCTTCCGCGGCTTCTATGAAGTCGCCAAGGACTTCGAGGCTTTGAGCATCAAGAACTTCATCGCTTCGGTCAACAGTGCCGTCAGCTTTGCATATGATGCAGTGGAGACCCCGGTCGAGGGGACGATCCTGACTGTGATGCACTCCTGGTCCAGAGCGATCAATGACGCATGGCAGGCTCAGATCCCCATCCCCCTGCTGCTCAAGCGGGGACTGCGGTCAGCAAGAGCAGCTGAGCACATGACTACCGAACAGCTGCAGGTCCTCAAGAATGCGGGGGTGGTCGACGCCGGTGCCAGGGCTTTCGTCTATTTTCTGGAGGGGGTCGACCAGTATCTCCGGCACGGCGTGACAGACCAGCTGGAGGAGTCCCCGTCCTCTGAGATCGAACATCAGCTTTCGGATGCACATGATCAGCTGCTTGAACGGCCGGTCTTTCGCTACTGTACCGAGGCACTGCTCCTTTCCTGCACTGTGGCTCCTGATGCGGTCAAGGAGGCGCTTCATGGTCTGGGTGATTCTCTGGTGATCGGGGCACATAAGGAGACGATGCGGGTCCATATCCATACCGGAGAACCGAACAGGGTCTTCAGGAAGCTCGAGGAGTTCTCCCGTATCGAGGAGACCAAGGTCGATGATATGCTCGCACAGTATGCGGCCATCCATGAGCGCCTCTCTGATATTGCCATCGTCACCGACTCCTCTGCCGATATCCCGCAGCACCTCAAAGATGCTCTGCAGATCTATCAGATACCGCAGCTCATCCAGTGGGACGACCGCTCGTTCATCGACCGCATCTCAGTAGACAACACCTTCCTGCTTGATACCATGATCACCTCAGAGCACCTCCCGACCTCTTCGATGCCCTCTTCGGGCAGCATCGGTCGGCACCTTGAGTTCCTCTCCGAACACTACCGGGAGATTCTCATCATCTCGGTCTCAGCTGCTCTGAGCGGGACCTTCCGCACCTACGAGCTGGCTGCACGGGAGTTGAGAAAACGTGACTACCCGGTGCATATCATCGATTCCAGACGTAATGCCGGAGCACAGGGACTGATCACCATCAGGGCGGCAGAAGCTGCCGCTGCAGGGGAGTCTGCTCCTGTGCTCATAGACAGGATCGAATCCCTGATCAGGAGATCGACCATCCTGGTCTCTGTCCAGTCGCTCGAGTCGATGGTACGGGGAGGGAGGGTCCCTGAGAAGATCGGCAGGCTGATCGTCCGCTCTGGGATCAAGCCGATCGTGGGACTCGCCCCGGATGGCTCCGGAGCGATCAAAGGGATCAGGTTCACACAGAACGGCAGCGCATCAGCCTCATCAGGCGATTCGTCAGAGACTGGGAACATGAGGGTATCACCGAGTTCAGCATCTCGCATGTCAAAGCTCCCGAACTGGCAGAGACGATCGCTTCGATCATAGAGCAGAAGACCAGGCTGCAGCCGAAGTTCATCCAGGAGACCTCTCCGGTGATCTCACTGCATGCGGGCAAGGGTGCCGTATCGGTAGCATGGATCAGTGAACGAGAGTACGCATGAACTCTCATCGCTCTCACCAGAGACATCTCTTGAACTCCATCGGTCGTTCAGGGTATGATCACAAAAATGTATAAGGGGTATTCACATGAACGTACTGTGTTTTGGAGAACTGCTGTTCGATCACATCAATGACGTCCATTATCTCGCGGTGCCCTGCGAACTTCGCAGGACACAGTGCCAAGCTGGGAGCGAACACCTCCCTGATCACTGCCGTGGGAGATGATGCACTGGGGCAAAGAGCTCTCAGCGAGATCACCGAGGTAGGCATCGATCCCTCGTTCATCATCACCAACAGCTACCCGACCGGTACGGTCGAGGTCCAGCTCGAAGACGGTATCCCGGTCTATGACATCGCCTTCAGCGCATGGGATCATATCACGATCGATCCACCGCGTATGCAGCAGCTGCTTGCCGGCAGGTATGATCTCTTCTATTTCGGCTCCCTTGCACAGCGGACTGCTGAGAATGCACGCTGCCTCAGAGACCTCCTGGACCATCTGACCTATACAGAGACCTTCTTCGATGTGAATCTTCGCCAGGAGTTCTTCTCCAAGGAGATCTTCCTTGCATCTCTTGCCTATACGACCGTGATCAAGCTCAATGATGAGGAACTGCCGGTCCTGTCCCAGATGCTCTATGATACGGAGCTCTCACCGGCGGAGTTCTATGAGCGACTGAGAACCGAATATCCGGTACGGATCATGCTGCTGACCTGCGGGAAGGACGGAGCATACTACTTCGCCCCCGAGGGTTCAGGCCATGTGATCCCTTCTGAGGTACCGGTCGTTGATACGGTGGGGGCTGGAGACAGTTTCTCTGCCGGGTTCATGAGTGCTCTGGCCAGATCGGGTAATGTCCACAATTCCGTGGTCTATGCAGTGAAGCTGGCAAACCATGTGGTGAGTTCTCAAGGGGCCCTGCCTGATTACCCTCAGAAGCTGATTGATGATCTGAACAGCCTCCTGTGATCAGTGAACCGCAGGCAGATAGACCGAGAAGGTCGTCCAGTGCTGCGGTTCACTGGTCACTCTGATGAACCCGTTATGCTCCTTCACGATACCGAAGACCATCGCAAGTCCCAGCCCTACCCCTTTTCCGACTTGCTTGGTCGTATAGAACGGCTCGAAAAGCACATCGATCTGCTCCTTCTGGATACCGATCCCCGTATCACTGATCGAGAGGACAAGATACTTCCCGGGCGGCATCGACTCCCCATAGACCGGCACAGGCGCACCGAACACCATCTCCTCGATGCTGATCGAGAGGGTACCCCCATCGGTCATGGCATCATCCGCATTGAGGCAGATGTTGATGCACAGCTGTTCTATCTGCTGACGGTCAGCAAGGACCTGAGGAAGCGAATCGCCCGCAGTATAGGTCAATTCCACCTGTTCACTGACAAGGGTCCTGAGGGTGGGCAGCAGCTGCTTCACACAGCCGGAGATATCGATCGGCAGCAGTTCATACTCATCCTGCTGACTGAACTTCAGCAGCTGCTCAACGAGGATCCGGGCTCGTTTCCCTGCTAAGATGATCGTCGAGATCATCGTCCCCTCATCTGAATCAGAGGGGATCGTATCACACAGCAGCTCCCCGTATCCGAGGATCACCTGCAGCAGATTGTTGAAATCATGAGCGACCCCGCCTGCAAGGCGTCCGATGGCTTCGATCTTCTGTGACTGCTGCAATGCCCGCTGAAGGTCCTGCTGCTCGGTCATGTCCCTGAGGATTCCCAGATACCCCAGCTGGGTCCCGTTCGCATCGATCAGGGCAGTGAAGACAGCATCCATCAGCAGGGTATCACCGCCTGAGGTCCTGATCTCCAGGGCAGTCTGGATCATGGGTGCATGCCCATGCACTTCCTGATCTGCAGCAAGCTGCTTCAGCCGTTCGGCGGTCTCCAGATAGGAGGCAGGTTCGATGATCTTCCCGGGTCGGTCAGCAGCAACCCACCATGTTCCTTCCCCAGGATCTCCTCCGCTGAGGGAGAGACATACTCGGGAGCAAGCTCAGAATCGACGATCCAGATGATATCTTTCGAACAGTCCAGGATCGCCTGCAGTCTGCGTTCCCGTTCTGCAAGCTGCTGCTCGGTCCATTTGAGCTTCGAGATATCGGTATAGACCCCCAGCAGTCCGAACACTTCGCCCGAATCATCGAGCAGCGGCACTTTACTGGTATAGGACCATCCCTGCCTGCCGTCTTCCCGGTAGAGGGTGTTCACCTCTTCACTGATCGGCTCTTTATTCCGGATGACCATCAGATCATCCGCACGGTAGTGTTCATACTCATCTGCTACGAAGGGAAGGTCTCTGTCGGTCTTCCCGATGACGTCCTTATAGGAGGCGACTCCCGCATCATGGGCGAAGCGGTCATTCGCACCGAGGTAGACCGAGTTCACGTCCTTCCAGAACACCCCAGAGGCATATGCTCGAGCAGTGAACTGAGCAGCTTGTTTGCCTGCATGATCTCCTGATGCTTCTGTTCGATCTCTGTGACATCACGATTCATGCCGATGATCGTCTTGGGATTCCCGTCCTGATCATATTCGGAGGTGATGCCGATACCTTCGATCCAGCGTAATCCCTGCATCTCACTGTTGAAGCGAAACTGACTGTGATACACATCGGTATTCCCCGCAAGGAACTCTTCCATCTGATGGTGCACCCGGTCTCGGTCCTCGGGGACGATATGATCTTCGAAGTAGGCATGAAAATCCTCGGTATCAACGCCATCGGGGATACCGAAGATCTCCTTCCAGTTCTGATCCACCAAGTTCCGCTGATCTTCGACCGAATACTCCCATCTGCCGGCCTTCCAGATGTGCATCAGCAGCTGAAGCTGAGTGATGACCTGACGGTTCGTCCTCATCTCCTCTCGGGCATACTGCTTGACGGTGATGAACTCTGAGAAGTCACGGACACTCTCGACGATGACCGCCAGCAGATTGATGATATAGGATACCGTATATGAGGGCTGGCCGGGTTCGAGAATGGACTGCTGTTCTTCCTGTACCAGCTTGAAACCGGTTATGAGCAGATACTGCAATTCATGCTCTTGAGTCCGATAGGGGCAGAACACCGCAGAGTCATGGTCCTGCGAGACGAACAGTGACATCCCGGCCAGAGCTGGATACGGTTGATCGATATCCCTGATCGAGAAGGTTCAGCCTCTTCGAAGTATCCGGAGATATCGGGGATCAGCTGCCCCTGCTCTCCTGCATGGATGGTCTCAAGTGAAGAGTTGACGATCGCGATCGATACCGAGCAGAGCCGCTCGAACCGGGTGAGCATCCTCTGCATGATCTGTGAACTGCCTGTCTGATCTCTATCTTTCATGGCACACCTGTTTACTGTCTTTCGATTATAGATATATCATAGCACGTACCAGGCTTTCAGGATAGTTTTGTATACCTTTCTGACAATCGTTTGTCTGATCCTCCCTGTCCGATCATGACAGCAGTACTTGCCCGTCCCCCCCGGTGTGCAGTATAGTTACCTGTATCTGCCGTATTCATCTTTGTCGCTGGAGTAGTTCATGAAACCATTTCTCGAAACCATGAGATTCCTCTCTCCCTACAGAAAGCCCATGGTGATCTCATTCATCCTGCTCATCTGCTCTTCACTGCTCATGCTCCTGCAGCCGAAGATGACCCAGTGGGCGATCGATATCGGGATCGCTGCAGGAAGTCCTGTGATGATCCTCGGTTTCGCTGCAGCGATCGGGCTCTCAGCAGTACTGAGTATGACCGTGAGCTACTACAGCGGGGTCAAACTGATCCATGCCTCTCAGCATATGAGTTATGATATGCGCAATGCGCTGTTCAAAAAGATCAGTGCCTTCTCGTTCGCTGATTTCGATGCCTGGAGGACCGGAGAGCTCATCGTCCGCATCAACTCCGATGTGAACACCATCCGCATGTTCATCCGCATGGGATTGTTCCTGCTGATCCAGTCCCTGATCATCCTGATCGGATCTCTCGCATCGATGTTCATCATCAACGCCCGTATCGCATCGGTCATGGCAGTGATCATGCCCATCGTGCTTGCCCTCTTCTTCTTCTCTGCAAGTTCGATCCGTCCGATCTTCGAGCAGGTACGTACAGCTCTTGATCAGGTGAACAACACCCTTCAGGAGAATCTGGTCGGGGCGAAACTGGTACGATCGTTCTCCCGACAACCAGAAGAGATCAGAAAGTTCGATACCGGCAACCTCGCCTATTTTCACATCTCCCGCAAGGTGTCGATGCTCATAGGCATCATCATGCCACTGATGATGCTCTTCGGTAATCTTGCAGTGGTCATCGTCCTCTATGCAGGCGGCAACATGGTCGCAGACCCGGCAAACGGTATGACCCTCGGGTCCCTGATAGCCTTCTCCAACTATACCCTTACCGCATTCTTCCCGCTGATCATGCTCGGCATGGTCCTGAGTTTCCTCTCGATGGCCCTGGCCTCCATGAAGCGGGTACATGAACTGCTGCAGATCACTCCTGCGATCAGAGAGCCGCAGGACCCTGTGCATCTGTCCTCCTGTGAAGGACGTATCACCTTCAGCGATGTCTCGTTCCGTTACGGCGATGGAGCCCGGTGTTCGAACACTTCGATCTCTCGATCGACTCGAGTGAGATGGTGGGGATCATCGGTACGACCGGGGCGGGAAAATCGACGCTCATGCATCTGCTCCCTCGGTTCTATGATACGCAGGAGGGGTCGATCACCCTCGATGACATCGACATCTGTCGGATCTCCCTCTCCAGCCTGAGAAGCCGGATCACCATCGCTCTGCAGGAGACCATGCTCTTCTCAGGGACTATCGCTGAGAACATCAGGTTCGGGAAACCTGATGCGACTGACCGGGAGATCCGAGAGGCAGCTGCAGCGGCATGTGCTCATGAGTTCATCATGGAGAAGGAAGGGGGTATGAGCATGTGCTCGGCGAGCGTGGTCAGGGACTCTCGGGAGGACAGCGTCAGAGGATCTCCATAGCCCGGGCTATCCTCAGTGCACCGGATATCCTCATCCTCGATGATGTGACCTCAGCTCTCGATGCTTCGACCGAGCGGACGATCATTGAGCATCTGCATGCAGCCGAGGTGAGCCAGACCCGCATCATCATCAGCCAGAAGATCAATGCGATCAGGCAGACAGACCGGATCCTTGTGATGGACAGGGGGACGATCATCGCATCGGGGACCATGATGAACTGATACAGAGCTGCCGGACGTATCAGGAGATCTATGAGACGCAGAATCCGGCAAGCTGAGCGATAAGGAACGTACTGATATGGCAGATAAAGCCGAACAAGAGAAGACAACCACACAGAAGATCCGCCCCGGCTCGCGAGGGCATCACCATATGAACTTCGAGAAGCCGAAGGACAGCAAAGCATCACGCACACGGCTCCTTCGGTATATGAAAGAGCTCACACCGATCCTGCTCGGTTCCATGGTATTCCTCGTCACGGCAGTCCTGCTGCAGGTAACGGCACCGACGGTCTTGGGCAATGCGATCACCGACCATCTTGAGCGGTCGCTGGACCTCTCAGCATTCCTCCGTCAGATGATCATCCTCTCAGGTATCTACCTCTCGATGTTCGCATCACGGGCGGTGAGTTCAGTGATGATCGCCCATGCCTCGAACCGTCTGATCTATAAGATGAGAAAAGACGGCTTCGAGAAGCTGCAGAGGCTCTCACTCTCCTACTACGATCGCGCCGGGGTCGGTGATATCATCTCACGGATGACCAATGATATCGAGACGGTCTATAACGCCTTCTCGAACGGGTTCTCCTCAGTACTCTCGGGCACCCTCTCGATCATTGGGACCCTCGCTGCCATGTTCATCCTGAACATCCCCCTCTCGTTCGCCGTACTGTCGGTCGTACCGTTCGCCCTGCTGTTCGTCATCCTGCTCGGCAGGCGGGTCAAGGTCAGGGCACTGGAGAACCAGAAACAGGTGGGAGGTCTCAACACGGCTATCGAGGAGTCTGTCGAAGGGATGAAGATCATTCAGACCTTTCACCAGGAGCAGCAGCAGTATGAGGGATTCTCAGAGGTCAACGCAAAGGCACGAGATGCCGCGATCGATTTCTTCGTGGAGTCCTACAAGATGATGCCGATGATGGAACTGATGAACGGCATCTCCCTGGCGCTGGTCGTAGCCATCGGCGGTACGCTGGTGATCATATCCCCGGAGCTCTACTCCATCGGTCTGATCTCTGCGTTCATCCTCTATGCGAAGCAGTTCTTCGAACCGATCCGGCAGCTCTCGAACATCTACAACATGCTTCAGTCGGCATTAGCAGGTGCAGAACGGTTCTTTCAGATCATTGATACCGATGACATGATCAGCGAACCGGAACATCCGGTGACTGCTGAGGAGGCACGGGGGGACGTGGCGTTCGAGCAGGTGGATTTCTCCTATGTGACCGGCACCCCGGTGCTCGAGCAGATAGCCTTCAGCGCATCCTCGGGATCGGTGACAGCCATCGTGGGACCGACAGGAGCGGGGAAGACCACCATCATCAATCTGCTCAACCGGTTCTATGATGTCGATGCAGGCAGGATCACGGTAGACGGGAGAGATATACGTGACTACCGGCTCTCTGACCTGCGGGCTATGATGGGAGTGGTGCTGCAGGAGCCGTTCTTCTTTGCCGGTTCCATCCGTGAGAATCTTATGTACGGAAGACTCGAGGCTTCAGAGCAGCAGATGATCGAAGCTGCGACCCTGGCCAATGCGCATCACTTCATCTCATGCCTTCCTGAAGGGTATGATACCATACTGACCGAGCGGGGGATGAACCTCTCACAGGGAGAACGTCAGCTGCTTGCGATCGCACGTACGATCCTGGCCGATCCCAAGATCCTGATCCTCGATGAGGCGACCTCAAACATCGACAGTCTGACAGAGGCCCATATACAGCAGGCCATGAAGCATCTGATGACCGGCAAGACGAGTCTGGTCATCGCCCACCGGCTGTCAACGATCAAGAATGCCGATCAGCTGCTGGTCATCCATGACCATACGATCATTGAACAGGGTACCCATCAGGAGCTGATGGCACAGCAGGGATTCTATTCCCGTCTCTACTCCATCCAGTTCGAACAGGCCAGGGTCACCGAAGACATGTCCATCTGATCATCACGATCGTTCTTCAAGCACTCTCAGGACTTCCGGCAGCAGCTGCTTCTTCCGTGAGAGGATCCCGGGAAGGGCGAACTTACCTGCTGACTCCTGTTTGTAGACCAGGTTCTTCTCAGCCTGGGGATAGGAGGTACTCAGCAGGACACTATTCTCCTTGAGCACGTTGGTGATCAGCAGCATGGCCCAGTCGGTATGATGGGTGGACTTCACTGTCTCAAGGGTGGTGATGAACTGATCCTTCACCTCATCGACATCCTCAAGCGTGTTCACTTCCACCTGTCCGATACCGAACGAACAGCCGAACTCATGATAGATCTTGAAATCGGCCTCGACCAGAGCTCTGGGATTAGCCTCTGTGAGCACCATCGTATTGCTGAACAGGCGTTCTCCGAACGATCGGTACTCGGAGATACCCAGGATCGAACAGAGAGCCTCTACCACCAGCTGATCCTCTTGCGTGGTCGTGGGAGACTTGAGGATGACCGTGTCAGACAGGATCCCCGCAAGCAGCAGATGAGCGATCTGGGGACGCACTTCTACGTGGTATCTGATGAAGTGCTGATAGACGATCGTACAGGTACTGCCCACCGGAGCAGCTGAGATGTAGATGGGGAACCGGGTCTTCTCAGCCCCGAGCCGGTGATGATCTATGATCTCGACGATCTGGGAGTCCTCAAGACCTCTGACACTCTGAGACGCTTCATTATGATCGACGAGGATGACCCGTCGCCTGGGTCTGTTGATGAAGCATCGTCTGGTGACCGTACCGATGAACGCATCCCCGTCGAAGACCGGGAGTCCTCGGAATTCGGAGTTGATCAGAATATCGAGGGCATCATCGAACAGATCCTGTGTCTGCACCTTCGGAATATCTCTGGAGAGGATGTTCTTGACCGGAAGACTCAGCCGCAGCAGCCGTATGGTCTCAGCGGTATCCAGATACGAGACGAAGACCGTCCCCTCATACTCGGAGAAGTCGTATTCGACCTGCTCGTAACTCTTGTATCCCGTGATGATGATCGCAGGGAACTGCTCCCTGACCGCATAGGCGATCAGATCGGTACGCATGCCCACCACCATGACCGGCTTGTTTGGCAGCAGCTCTCTGATACGATCGAGACTCACTTCATAGGGCATGGCCCCGGTCATGATGAAGGTGGTGAACTCCTGCTGATCCCGCTCTTGAGCAGTCGGCCCTTCACCACATGGCCGAAGTTCTCTGCCCGAAACGCATACTGAGGCCGGCCGGTACTGTTCTCCCTCATGAACAGACCGTTGATCTCATCGACACTGATCAATCCCGCGTATCGATCATCGTCATCGTAGACCGGCACCACACTGATCGTCTTATGGTTGAGGAGGTTGACCACCGCAGAGACCGGGTCGTTGATGTGAAGGCGTTCTTCAGGTTCTTTCACGATGTCGAGGACCCGTGGACGGAGGTCCTTGAGGAACTTCGGCGGTATGGTATCGATCTCCCTGAACGCTTCCTTGGTCGAGTTGTTCATGTGACCGCAGCGTATGGGGATGTAGGTGGTATCAGGATCGATGATGTTCTTCAGTTCGGCATAGCAGTACGCTGAACAGACGGAATCCATGTCAGGATTCCGGTGACCGGTAATATAGATGCTTTCAGGCATAGCTCTCACCTCAGGTTGTTAATGGTTGAAAACAGGGAAAGGCTCTTGCATATACTACCGGATTGAATCTAATATAGCAACAAACAACGGGAGGATGATATGGGAAATACGGTTGTGATAGCCAATGATCATGGGGCTGTCCATACGAAGAATGAGCTCACAGCACATCTTATCGCACGGGGATATCAGGTGACCAATCTCGGTGTCGATGATCCGACCTCTGTGGATTACCCTGATATGGCGGCTGCCGCCTGTACCGAGTTCTTCAAAGGCGATTATGCATTCGGTATCGTCTGCTGCGGGACCGGGATCGGAATCTCGATCGCAGCTAATAAGATAGAAGGCATTCGATGTGCCCTTCCCCAGAATATCTTCGCAGCGAGGATGGCTAAGGAACACAACAACGTGAACTTCCTGCCTTCGGCGGCAGGATCGATTACCCCGAGAGCATCACCGCGATGCTCGATGCGTATATGGACGCTGAGTTCCAGGGCGGACGACATGCTGACCGGGTCCAGAAGATCATGGATCTCGAGGGCTAGCTATCCAGGGGCCCTGATCGGCAGATCAGGGCTCGGTCTTTCGTCCTTCCCTGAAGCCTGTTTCTACCTCTGCCTGATCGATCCCTATCCGGCGACCCACAGCAGACCTGCACGGCCGATTACTGCCGATTCTCCCCCGGGAACCGCAGCTGTCTGCTGAGATAGCCCCCATTCCTGTAGGACGTAGGACTCATCCCGGTATATCTGGCAAAGACTCGTGCAAAATACTGACTGGAAGAGAACCCGCACTCAAGGGCGATCTGCGTGACCGAACGGTCACTCTGCGTAAGAAGCCCTGCAGCCTGAATACAGCGTGTGGACTGGATGTAGTCATTGGGGCTCTGTCCTGCATGGAGATCGAACAGGCTGTAGAGCCTTGATCTGCTGTATCCAGACACCTTGATCAGTACTTCGATGCTCAGCGGTTCGCTCAGATGTTCAGCGATATACTGCTGGAGTGGATAGATGACCTCATCCGGTGCTCCCTCGGAAGGATCCGAGAGCTCTCTGAAGAGCAGCATCAGCGTGCTGCTCAGAGAGTGCAGAAGATGCGCCCTGTCAGATTGGATGGCTGGATCGAGCTCACAGCTGAGCGTGCGCAGGATATCCATCTGGGAACAGAACAGCCCCGAAGGGGTGAAGACCCTGTCAGAGGACTCCTGCAATACCCTCCTGATCTCCCTGACAGACCCGGGCGATAATCTGAGCTCTCTCCTGAACTCTCTGCATCCGGGATCGAAGACCACAAAGAACAGAGCCCCTCTGTTCAGATAGTTGAGATAGCCCCGGTGCTCGGTATCAGGGGAGGTGATACTGAGCTTCCTGCCGGGGACCTGCAGCAGACTCGAATCGGAGAGTTCGAAACGAAAGTGCCCGGAATAGACATAGACGAACTCATAGCCCCGATTGATATGGAATCCCAGCGGTGTGGAGGCCGTCTGCGAGATATATCCCATCTCACTGATATATCCCGGGGCGATGGACTGGAGGGAAAACCGTTCCATGGAATCTCCTGTGTGCAGTATCGTATAGAAGAAAATCATACACGCAAATCACAGCGCTGTCCATCATACTCACAGGTATGAGTAGAACGACAGAAGATATCAGACGGCTGCGAACCCTCGCAGCGAAGACGGCACAGATAGCGGCCCTTCCGGTCCACCAGCAGAACATAGCACGGTGGAAGGCACACAATAGCTTGCAGAGCACCGACCCGATGCTGCTGGTCTATCCAGAAGGATCATGGACCGAACTGGTACCACCGGACACGCTGGTCTGTGAGAACCCGGTGTACAGGAATCTGGAGCGGGAGCTGCTGCAGCGGATGTACTATCATGAGCACCTTCAGGATGACCATCCCATCACTGCACCGGTGATCATCGAGAAACAGATCAGGCCGTTTGACTGGGGACTCAGAGAGCATCGTATCCATACAGACTCCGAACGGGGTTCCTATGAGGTGATCCCGGTGCTGAAGGAGCCCTCTGACGCTGATGCCCTGATCATCCCGGAAGTCATCTATGATCGGGAGGCTACCGAAACAGCCCATGCATTGGTACAGGAGGCCATCGGGGACATCCTGCCGGTGCACATCAGAGGTGTACAATTCCTGAGCTTTCACTTCAGTGCACAGTATATCGCATGGAGAGGGCTCCAGACGATGCTGATGGATCTCTATCTTGAACCGGAACTGGTGCACCGGGTGATGCAGTTCCTCACCGATGCATATGGTCACATCCTCGATGAGCTGGTACGACAGGAGCTCATCGATCACAACTGTGACGGCAGCTACCAGTCATCGGGAGGCAACGGGTATATAGACGGGATAGATGATCCAGAGAAAGCTCCTGCTTTGAGCAGGATGTGGGGATCTGCAGAATCACAGGAGCTCGCTTCGGTCAGCCCGGAGCAGCACAGGGATTTTCTCATGGTCTATGAGGCACAGATCCTCAAACGGTTCGCCCTCACAGGCTACGGCTGCTGTGACGATCTCACTGACAAACTCGATGACCTGTTCTCTCTGGTACCCAACCTGAGACGAGTGTCAGTCTCACCCTGGGCAGATGTCACCAGATGTGCCCGGATCATCGAAAACCGTGCTATCTTCTCCTGGAAACCCCAACCGGCAGATCTGGTCGGGGTGTTCGATGAGGAGAGGATCAGAGGTTATCTCAGGAACACACTGCAGATAGCACAGCAGCAGGGTACCATCCTTGAGATCATCCTCAAGGATACCCATACCGTGGAGGGACAGCCTCAGCGGTTTTCCAGATGGATCCAGATCGCACGGGAAGAGATCCAGAGGACGTATGGGAGGCCAGCGCCCATCAGGACAGGCTGAGGGGATCCACAGGGCAGACGAGCTGCAGCTGCCATACCTGTAAGCTGCTGTGAGAGCGCTACCCCTCTGTCTTGAGAGCACTGCCGTCAAAGGGGTGCGGCAGCAGTTCTTTGAGCGTGTACCGGATCTCGATACCGTTCAAGGTAGCCAGATAGACTTCCAGCTCCGGGGAGCAGAACTCCACCAGGACCTGCAGACACAGGGCACACGGAGGGGCTGGAGGTGAGTCATCGCTGACAATGACGATCGCCTCATACTCCTGAGGTCCCCCCAGAGCGATCGCCTGCAGCACTGCACCCCGTTCTGCACAGATCGTAGCACCATAGCTGGCATTCTCCACGTTACATCCGGTATAGATCGTACCGGAATCTTTCGCGACCAGCGCAGCACCGACCTTGAAGCCTGAATAGGGAGCATATGCGTGCTCACGCACCTGTTTGGCTGCAGTGAATGCAGTCTCAATGATCTTTTTCATCCAGACAGTATATCACACATGGTGAGCTGACAAAACAGTGTTTCACCCTATGTTCAAAATCCTCCTGTTCCGTTATGATAGATGCCATACCAAGCTGCTGAAAAAGCTGTTTCAGTGCTTTTACCAAGGAGGATCACGATGATCATACCCTATAAACATACACAGCCGTTGATCGCAGAGAGTGCCTTGATCTTTGAGAGTGCCGACATCGTCGCAGATGTGACGATCGGTGAAGATTGTTCGGTCTGGAGCAATGCGACCGTCAGAGGAGACATGGCCCCGGTGATAATCGGGAACGGCAGTAACATACAGGATAACGCGGTAGTCCATGTGAACACCGATATGCCCACACGCATCGGCAGGAATGTCACCATCGCCCACTCCGCCATCATCCACGGATGCACCGTCAATGATAACTGTCTGATCGGCATGGGGGCGATCCTGCTCAATGAGGCGGTCATACAGGAGGATTCCATCGTGGGTGCCGGCTCTCTGGTCACCGCACGCAAGAGCTTCCCTCCCAGATCACTGATCATGGGTTCACCGGCAAAGGCTGTCAGGCAGCTGACCGATGAGGAGGTTGAGGGGATCAGGGAGAATGCCCTTCACTACCAGCAGTATGCCAGAGACTATCTGTCAGAACGCCGCTGAGCAGCCCCCTCCCCCGTCAGCACGCAGGCAGGGGGTCATGAGCCCGTGTGAGGGGCTCGTCTTTCACTATCGGGTATGCCGATGATAGATACCCGGTCTGCCGGCTCTGACGAACCGGCCGCTTCCGGGTACTCCATGATAGATATCCCCTTCTGTCAGGATCTCCCCTCTGCGTATAGTCATCACCGCTTTGCCTTTCACCTCGGTCCCGTCGTACGGAGTATAGCCTGCCGCAGTGTGCTGTGAAGCGTTGGTGATCGTCCACCGTATCGAAGGATCGAACAGAGTGATATCGGCATCGGTATCCTTGATCAGACTGCCCTTCTGCGGATAGATGCCGAACATCTTCGCAGGGTTCACCGACAGCAGGGCAACGAGCTTCTCCATGCTGATCAGCCCCTTCTCCACGCCGAAGGTATGGATGAGCGGCAGCATCTCCTCGGTACCGGGGATGCCCGGATAGATCGTCCGGCAGTCATGGGATGAGAGTTTCTGCTCACGGGTGAAGGTACAGTGATCGGTCGCTATGATGGAGATAGCCCCCTGTGATACGCCCTTCCACAGAGCCCGGTTGTCCTGCGCACTCCGCAGCGGCGGGGTCATGATATACAGCGGTGCATCCTCGCGATCGAGCAGTTCCTTCGTCAGCTGCAGATAATGGGGAGTCGTCTCTGTCGAGATCTGGATCCCCTTCACGCGCAGTTCCCCGATGGCTTTCAATCCTGCTTCAGAAGAGAGGTGTACGATGTATACCGGCATCCCGAGTTCTCCGGCAAGTCCCCCGATATAGCGTATGGCACGCTCCTCTGCCTCTGCAGGGCGCAGGAGGGCATGAGCTGCAGGGGTGAACGGCTGATCCCCATGCTTGAGCAGCAGCTCTTCGATGAGTTCATCATCCTCTGCATGAACGGTGACCATCAGTTCCAGGTCTCTGCATGCGGTGAACAGGGCTCTCAGACCATCTGTCTCGATCAGATACCCCACATTCCTGTAGGTGGTGAAGATCTTGATGGTATGCACCCCGGCCTCACGGACCGCCTTCAGCTGCTCGGGAATCTGTTCAGACATCCCATAGACGCCCTGATGCAGCGTGAAATCTATCGCCATCTCTGCGCCCATAGCCGCTGAACGGTCGGTGAGCGAATCGATCAGCGGACGTGTCTTGTCGTGGTCTGCGAAATCGATGACCGTACTCACTCCGCCGAAGGCGGCAAGTCTGCTGCCCTCCTGAAAACTGTCAGCGGTGACCGTCCCTCTCGATACCAGATGATAATGAGTGTGCGCATCGATGAGTCCGGGAAACACCAGCAGTCCCGATGCATCGATGATCCGTACCTGATCATCGAGCAGCGAAGGATCGATGGTCTCTGCGACCTGGCTGATCTTTCCCCCGGAGATGAGGACATCGCTTCTCTGTGTATGTTCTGACGTCACGATCGTGCCATTCTTGATGCATAGATCCATATAGTACCTCTCTTTGTTTTACCAAAAAATTAACCTGTATACAGCAGGTGGTTCTCAGCAGATCCCACTTGATGAATCTGAAGTATGGGGATACAGTATTCCGTATGAAAACCATAACCTACTACAAAGATACCACATTTCTCACACAACGACAGATAAATTCCAGCACCGGCAGCTCCACACTCCTTGATCTGATCAATGAGCACGGTATCACCGGGTTCGATGCTCCCTGCGGGGGAACGGCACCTGCGGTAAATGCAGGGTCCGGATCATCGACGGGACGGTCACCGAACCTGCCGAGAACGAACTGGCGCTGCTCACCGAGCGCGAGCTGGCAGCAGGGATCCGTCTTGCCTGCTCCTGCAGACCCTTGAGTGACATCACCATCGATACCTTCGCATCAAGAGGTGACTCTGCGGTGATCTCATCGACCTCTGTGTCGGTGGCGGCGACCACTCCGGCCACCCCGAGATGCATCAAGGTTGCTGTTGATTCGCTTCCAGAGGCATCGATCCTGGACCAGAGGAGCATCTTCAGCAGGATCATCTCCCATGATGATCACCGGATGTACCACATGGATCCCCATCTGCTCAGACAGCTCGATACGCTGGACCCGGAAGATGCCCTGGTCATCCGTGACCAAGATATCTATCGCCGCATACCGGCTGGAGAGAGGATCTGCGGGATTGCCGTCGATATCGGGACCACGACCCTGGTACTCTATCTGGTCGACCTGGAAGACGGCCGGACCCTGGACGTCTATTCCGCCCTCAATGCACAGAAGTCCTTCGGTGCTGATGTGATCAGCAGGATCGCCTATGCCACAGAATCACAGGAGCACAGAGACCGTCTGCAGCAGGTCATCGTGCAGCAGATCCAGAAAGGGATCGAACAGCTGCTGGGAACACATCATCTGAAGAGTTCTTCACTGATGCACATCACCATCGCAGGGAACACGACGATGCTGCACCTGCTCACGGGTGCTGAGACCGCGGGGATCGCAGCCTCTCCGTTCATCCCGGTGTTCACCGAAGCGCTCACCTGTGAAGCTTCACGCATGGGGTTCACCGGTCTTGATGCTGTGACGGTCGAACTGCTTCCCTCTGTCGCCGCATATGTCGGAGCAGATATCACCGCTGGTATCCATACCTGCGCCATCCATACGAACCCGCAGCCGTCCATCCTCCTCGATATCGGGACGAACGGCGAGATGGCTCTGTCGGTGGACTCCAGGATCCTCTGCTGTTCGACTGCTGCAGGCCCGGCATTCGAAGGGGCGAACATCGCCTGCGGGACCGGCGGGATCCATGGTGCGATCGATTCAGTGAACATCACCCCTGAGGGGCTCACCTATACCACGATCGCTGATGAACCTGCTATCGGGATCTGCGGATCGGGTATCATAGATGCCCTCGCCGGTCTGCTCGAGCAGGGACTGGTCGACTACACAGGGAGGATCCTTGGACCGGATGAGAGCGATCATCCGGCTATCAGAGAACAGGACGGGAATCCGGTCCTGCTCCTCGCCGCAGGCGGGCAGCACGGCGTGCAGGACGATATCTATCTTACCCAGAAGGACATTCGTGAAGTCCAGCTGGCGAAGAGTGCCATAGCAGCCGGACTGCTCACCCTCATGGGTGATGCCCTCCTTACCATCGATGATATCTCACAGCTCTATCTTGCCGGAGGGTTCGGCAGTTTCATACACCCCCAGAGCGCTGGGATCATCGGTCTGATCCCGAGGAAGCTGATCGACAGGACCATAGCCGTAGGGAACAGTTCAGGTGAAGGTGCAGTACGCTGCTGTTTTGGCAGTGAACACCTGCAGGATACCCTTCACATTGCTGAACGATGTGAGTATATTGAGTTATCGGGACACAAGCAGTTCCAGGATCTCTATATCCAGGAAATGATGTTCGAACTGGAGGAGTAGCAGTGCCGAACAGAGAACAGAACGCCAGGCAGGAAGAACTGCTGGAGCGGGCACATCAGATCGCACGGCATTATACGATCAGCACCGGGATACCGGTGCGCGTCCTCACCGATGATGCTGATACCCGATCGTTCTGTGAATACTGTTTTGCAGGAAGAACAGACACCTTCAAAGAATCCTGTCTGGATCTGCATCGCTACAGTGCCAGACAGGCCGAGCGATTCGGCGGCAGCTACATGTATTTCTGCCACGCGTCCCTGCTCTACTGGGCAAGTCCCATCCTGCACGATGGAGTCATGATCGCATCGTTCACCGCAGGCCCTGCGCTGATCCTCGATAAGGAAGATATCATCGAAGAGCTCAGCCATCGAGAACATGCACTTCCGGCCGCCGAGATCAGCCTCAGTCTGATGGATATTCCCTCAGTCAGCCCCGAGCGGTCAAAGAGCCTTGCAGAGATGCTCCTGATGTGCGCAGGCTGGGTCAATGAACAGGGTGACAGTGTACTCATTGAGAGCGATGCCTACCAGAAACAGCAGGCCAAGATCTCCGAGTACATCCATCAGCTCAAGAGCCATGAGGACCAGAACATCCCCCGCTATCCGATAGAACTCGAGGAGGAGCTCTACTCTGCTATCGCCCAGGGAAAGAAACAGCAGGCACAGAGGATTCTCAACGAGATCCTCGGGAATGTCTTCTTCTCCTCGGGCAGCAAACTGGAACTGATCTCCTTCCGGGTGACCGAACTCATAGTCCTGCTCTCACGGGCAGCGATGGAGGGAGGAGCTGATCCTGAAGAGACCCTCAGCATGAACTTCACCTATCTCAGGCAGGTCGGTCAGTTCAGATCCCTTGATAGTCTCTCCTACTGGCTCTCGAAAGTCCTCAATGAGTATTCCAGTCTGGTCTTCGACATCCAGAGTACCAAACATGTGGACCGGTTGGAGAGGACTCTGCACTATATCCACACGCACTATACTGAGAAGATCTCCCTCGAGGATGCCTCAGCCTATGCGGCGATCAGTCCCACCTACTTCAGCAAGATCTTCAAAGAGGAGATCGGGCTGAGCTTCACGCGGTACATCAACCAGATCAGGATCAACCATGCGAAGACCCTGCTCAAGACGACCCCCTGCACGCTGATCGAGGTCGCCGGACTGGTTGGCTTCGAGGACCAGAGCTATTTCTCCCGGGTCTTCAAGCAGGAGGTCGGCATCTCCCCGGGAAAGTACCGATCCAACAGCATCCAGTGGAAACACGACAAGTCAGGTATCCACTCATAGTCTGATCTGCCCGACCAAAGAAAGTTCCATAAGATTGTTCATAAATATATAAATAAATCAAAGATTTATCCAAAGAACCGTCGTATCGTATATATAGTACACAAGATACATCAAGGGGAAAGAGGTGAGAATCCTCTGCGAGCCCGTCACTGTGAACACCAGCTGCTGGTGAAGCCAGATCGCCTTGATAGTACAAATATACAAAGCTTCGAGGGTCAAGCAGAATTAACAAGAGGAGTCGCTATTATGGCAGTAGATCTGAAAGCACTTTCTGAATTCTTGCAGAAAGGCCGGGCAAAGGAAGTCACCGAACTGGTTCAACAGGCACTCGATGAGGGCATGAGCGCAAAAGTCATCCTCCATGACGGACTCATGGACGGCATGAACATCATCGGAGTCAAATTCAAGAACAATGAAGTGTTCGTACCTGAGGTGCTCATCGCGGCACGGGCCATGAACATGGGTACCACTATCCTCAAGCCGTTTCTCGCTGAAGCAGGAGAGGTCGCCACTGGTAAGGTCATACTCGGTACAGTGAAGGGAGACCTTCATGATATCGGGAAGAATCTGGTAGGCATGATGATGGAAGGCAAGGGGCTGGAAGTCATCGACCTGGGGACCGATGTCTCTGCAGATCGGTATGTCGAAGAGGCAATCAAGCATGAGGCGAACATCATAGCATGTTCTGCACTGCTGACTACGACCATGACACAGATGAAAGCTGTGGTCGAGAAGGCAGAGGCTGCGGGCATACGAGATAAAGTGAAGATCATGATCGGCGGTGCACCTGTGACAGATTCGTACTGTGCAAGCATCGGGGCCGATTACTACACATCAGATGCCTCTTCGGCTGCACAGACAGCAGTCGATATCTGCTCAGCATAAGTGCCGGGCATCATTTGATCATAGACGTGGCCGTGTATGCGGCCACGTACTTTTTAACAGGAGCAAATCAGTGACAGGAAAAGAACGAATCTACGCCGTGCTACAGGGTAAAGAGACCGACAAGACCCCATGGGTCCCGTTCGCAGGAGTACATTCAGGAAAACTGAAGGGATACAGTGCAAAAGAAGTTTCTCAAAGTGCAGACAAGCTGTTCGAATCACTCCTTGAGGTGAACAGAATCTACAAACCTGACGGCCAGCCTGTCATGTTCGATCTGCAGATCGAAGCAGAGATCATGGGCTGCGACCTGGTATGGGCAGAGGATGCCCCTCCGACGGTCTCGTCCCATCCGCTTGCAGAGACACCGGAGATCCCCGATCACATCCCCGGCCCTGAAGAGGGCAGGCTTGCCATGGAGATCGATGTGATGCAGAGGATGAAAGCCGCAGTCGGTGATCAGAGTGCCCTCTACGGACTGATGTGCGGACCGTTCACGCTCGCCTCCCACCTGAGAGGAACCAATATCTTCATGGACATGATCCTGGATCCGGATTATGTGCACAGACTGCTCTCCTATACCACTGATGTGGCTATACGACTCTCTGAATACTTCATTGATGCAGGCATGGATGTGATCGCAGCGGTAGACCCCCTGATCTCACAGATCTCTCCCGACCACTTCTCCGAGTTCATGCATGCACCATTCTCCCGACTGTTCGATGCGATCAGAGCACGGGGTGCCTACTCATCGTTCTTCGTATGCGGGAATGCGACCATGAACATCGAACCCATGTGCAAGACCGGCCCGGACAGCCTGTCAGTAGATGAGAACGTATCCCTGGCCGATGCGAAGAAGGTCACAGATTCCTACGATGTGGTGATCGGCGGGAATATCCCTCTGACCTCCGTCATGCTCTTCGGCAACCAGCAGGACAACATGAAATCGACCGTCGACCTGATCGACAGCGTGACCCCCGGACGTCTGATCATCGCCCCAGGCTGTGACATGCCCTATGACATCCCGGTAGAGAATACCATCGCGATCGAACAGGCAGTACATGAGACTGACTCGGTGCGTGATATGGTCAAGAATTACGAGAGTGCAGGCCTTGAGTTCACCGGCGAACTCCCGGACTACGCACATCTTGAGAGACCGCTCATCGAAGTCTTCACCCTTGATTCAGCGACCTGTGCCGCATGTACCTACATGATGGCAACAGCCCTTGATGCCAAAGAGCACTTCGGCGATGCCATCGATGTCATCGAGTACAAGTACACATCTCCGGAGAATATCGCACGATGCGGTGCCATGGGCGTCAAACAGCTTCCGAGCATCTACATCAATGGAGAACTCACCTATTCATCACTCATCCCGAGCAGGGACGAACTTGCAGCACAGATCAGCAAGTACCTGTGACCGCTGAGTACAGGAGGACAGAAATGAAGGACAAGATCCCTCTCTATATCATCATAGGGTTTCTCGGTTCAGGGAAGACCTCCATGCTCAACAGCCTCCTTGCTCAGCATCAGTGGGAGAGCGCAGGGTGATCATCAATGATTTCGGTTCGCTGAACATCGATGCATCCCTCGTCGAAAGCCCTGATCAGATGGTCAAGACCGAACTCTCAGGAGGGCAGATCTTCTGCTCCTGCCTCTCCGGGAGTTTGTCGATGCTGTTGCAGCGTACGCCCCCTGCCGATCGATGCACTGTTTGTTGAGGCATCAGGGCTGGCAAAACCCAACCCGCTGCTGGAGATCATGCAATGGGCAGATACCAGAAGTGACCAGGCCTTCGACTTCAGGGGCATGGTATGCATCATCGATGCAGATCGCTACTTCACCCTCTCTCAAGCCCTGATGACAGTCAAAGAGCAGGTCGTCTACAGTGATCTGTTCGTCATCAACAAGTGCGACCTGACTGATGAGACGACCCTCAGTGCACTGGAACAGGAACTGCAGCTGCTCAGACCGGGCTGCAAGATCATACGGACGACCTACGGCAAGGTCCCTGCTTCGGTCCTGCAGGAGCACAGGTTCGATCCCGATGTGCTCAGAGGGACAGACCCGACTGAGTACACAGGTTGGGGGATCAACGGCAGACCGGTACCCATGCGTCTGACGCCCGATGCTGCGGTACCGATAGCACAGCTCGATCGCTTCGTCAGGCAGCTCAGCCCGAAGACACTGCGCATGAAAGGGTATATCATGACCGTAGAGCATGGACTGGTCCTGGTCAACAGCGTCGCCGATCAGATAGCTATCGATACTGACCTTCCTGCGGGGACGAAAGCTCATGTTCAGGCTGCACTGGTGGTGATCACCGAAGGCGGCAGTGACCTGATCATCTCGCTTGGCGAGCACTGGCGATCAGTCACTGGTATTGAGGTATCGGTACAGACAGGTTCATGATTCCCGGAGGCATCAGATGAGCGATCCATCTATCATCAGACTGAGTACGAAGTTCTCGACCCCGTTCTCCTGGTTCGCACAGAAGATCATGCTCGAACAGTTCCCGGAACTCGAAGATGAGGCACAGCATCTCTACAGCATGGCTGCAGAGATGCTTGAACCGCAGAGCATCCATGCCCAGAAGTTCATCGACAGCTTCAGCCGTGATGCCCACGGGGTCTCCTCGATAACGATCGAAGGGTGCAGCTTCACCGGGAAGGTCCTTGACCGTCTTGAGCAGGTCCATCGGGTGTTTCCCTATATCGCGACCTGCGGCACCGGCCTTGAAGAGGTGGATGTCTCATCGATGGACTTTCTAGCTCCCTACTGGATAGAGATCCTGAAGACCCAGGCCCTGCGAGAGGCGCAGAAACAGCTGCGGGCCTACCTGTCTGAGACCTACAGGATCTCCAGGACCAACAGCCTCAACCCCGGATCAGGCAATGTCGATATCTGGCCGATCGAGGGACTGAGAGAAGTGTTCACCCTGCTCGAGGGGGGTGATGAGGTGGGAGTACGACTCACTGAGAGCTGTCTGATGATCCCCAACAAATCCATCTCAGGGCTCTTCTTCGATCAGGACCGCATCTATGAGAGCTGTGCGTACTGTTCACGTGAACACTGCCCCGACCGAAGAGTGCCGTTCAAAGAACAGCTCTGACCCTATCGATTCTTTCTGATCATCCCCTCAGCCGCCCTGATCCCGCTTGCCCAGGCAGCGGTGATACCCCGACTCGTACCTGCGCCGTCCCCGGCGAGGAAGACATCCTCAGCGACGTTGAAGTACCCGTCAAGATAGGCAGGCTTGTTCGCATAGAGCTTGATCTCGGGATAGTACATGATCGTCGAGGGATGCAGTATGCCCGGTACGATCGTATCGAGTCTCTTCATGGCTTTCCAGATCCCTCTGAGGACCCGGGCGGGCATGGCAAGACTGATATCGCCAGGGCAGCAGTCACGAAGGCTGGGAGCGAAGTCATAGAGGTCGTTGTTGAACGTCTCCAGTTTCGATCGGGAACCGACCCTGAAGTCCCCTACCCGCTGCATCAGCGGCTTCCCGCCTCCCATCAGCATGGCCTGCATACCCAGATTCTCCGCGAACTGCTGACCGCTCGCAAGGGGTTCAGTCAGACCGACGGTCTTGAGCATGGCAAAATTGACCAGACCGTTCTCCTTCCCGTGCCCTGCCGAGTAGGCATGGCCGTTGACCGAATGGTAGGGCTGTCCTGATGAGCTGTGATAGAGTTCCTTGACCACATGGGCATTGCCGCTGTTGGTGCAGAAGGTCCTGACCTTGTCGGGAAAATGGAACTTGGGATCGTAGTAGTCGGTCACGATCGGATAGTGCTCGATACGGGTCTCGATACGGATCCCGATATCGACGATGTTATCGATGTAGGAGACCCCGAGAGCATCGAGGGTCTGCTGCAGGAACCTGAAGCCCTGTCTTCCCGGAGCGATCAGGAGCTGCCCGTAGGAGAGTTCTCTCTTCGAGGTCTCGATCACATGGGAGCCACCATCGAGACCGAGCATCTCCTCTTTGAGTGCAAGGGTCACATCACGCCGTTCGAGCTCTTTCTGGAGTTCTTTGATCAGCCGCAGCCCCCCGTCCGTTCCCAGATGGGTCTGTTCGATCTCCAGCAGCTCGGTATCGAGCCGCTGTGCACGCTGCTGATAGATGGCGAGCCGTGATTTCGGCAGGATGGAGGGTTTGAGGAACTCCGATACCTTTTCCAGATATTCCCCGGCCTGGTCCCGGTCCCAGTAGTCAAGCGGGAACGATGGGGAAGGTGAAATTCATCTTGCAGTCGTTTCTCATACCGCCCGAAGAATACTGCAGTCTATCGAGGATGATGATCCTCAGTTCAGGCCGTCGTTCACTCAACTCGAAGGCGGCGCCCATTCCCGCCGGGCCGGACCCGATGATCACGACATCATACTGTTCACGTGAAGCTGTTCCCATGTGGACTTCCTTACGGTTGTTATTCTTCAGATCCGATTCTGGATCTCAGGGTCTTTGAACAGACGATTCCCGGAGATCGAGGAGATGGCGTCCATCTGCTCGCGATCCAGGGAAAAGTCGAAGATATCGATATTCTGTGCCAGTCGCAGAGGATCTGCTGATTTCGGCAGAGAGATGACCCCGAGCTGGTACTGCCATCGCAGTACGACCTGTGAGATACTCTTTCCTGCTGCATCTGCGATCTGTCGACAGACCTCACTGTCGAAGACCTCCCCGCGCCCCAGCGGTGCCGATGCAGCTACAGCGATCAGATGTCTTCTGCAGTAGCTCTGCAGTTCAAGCTGGGGGTATCCGGGATGCAGTTCTATCTGATTGATAAGCGGTTTGATATGATTCGACTCTACGATGACCTTCAGATCACTGATGGTGAAGTTGCTTACCCCGATCGCCCGGATCCTGCCTTCGGCATAGAGTCGTTCAAGAGCCATCCAGGTCCCCATGACATCCTCACCTGGCCAGTGAATGAGATAGAGATCCATGTAGGAGGTACCGAGGTCCCTGCAGCTCTTCTCGAAGGACTTCAGCGTCTTGTCATATCCCATATCACTGATCCATACCTTACTGGTGATGAACATCTGTTCGCGCGGTATGTGGTTGTTCTTCAGAGCCCTTCCTATGGCTTTCTCGTTCTTATAGAACGATGCGGTATCAAGGTGACGGTATCCTGCCTCATAGGCACTCTTCACCACTCTGGTCATCTCTGCGATACCACCGATCTTATAGGTGCCGAATCCGATGACCGGTATCCGTATGCTGTTTCCCAGAGTCATCATCTCAGGGAATGTCACGCTGCTGTGCATCATTGACTCCTCGTTTGGTGCCGCTGCGAAGCCCTCATGCTGAACTCACATCCGCAGTAGTCCTGACGGTAGAGCTCGAACTCCCGGCTCAGGGCAATACTTCGGGCGAACCCGTTCTTCTTCTTGAAATCATCAGGGACGAACCCATCCAGCCCCTCTGCCGCGGCGAACAGTGAGGCTGAGCGCTTGTGAGGGCTGATCGAGAGGGTGGTGGAGAACTGCTGCATACCAAGCTCTTCAGCTTTCTCAGCAGTGCGTCTGAGACTGTAGGCAAAACAGCGGTCACATCTTCTGCCCTTCTCCGGTTCGTCCTCCAGACCACTGACCCACCTCAGCCAGCTTTCGTGATCGTAGATATCTTCGATCAGGGGACAGAGAAGATACGGGCAAGCCGCTCCACTTCCGCAAGCCGCCTGAGATATTCCTGATGTGGGTAGATATTGGAATTGGAGAAGAACAGGGTGACATCCTCTCCACGCTCTGTGAGACGTTCTATTGATGCAGATGCACAGGGTGCACAGCACACATGCAGCAGATATCGTACCTGATCACTACTCATGGAGGTGATTATACCGAAAGATCGAATGTTTTGTTACCCCTCGGTGTGCCGTGTTCAGGGAAAAAGTGCTGACTCCCGTCAGTGAGGCAAGAGACGGAGTGATGTGACTGAAGAGTTTCGGAGCATCAGCACTGCGGTGCGGCAGGATCGTGAAGGCGCTATCTGCAGCTCTCGCCGGCGGACCTGTGGTCTGTCCGGCGGGGACTGCAGATACCTGTCACTGCTCGAGATAGTTCTTCATGATCGAATAGCAGGAGTTCTCATTGATCCTGACCACCTTCATCTCACGTACCGCATTCTCAGGAGCGTCAGATGCATGGGCTGTATTGACCATGATATTCTGTCCGAACTCACGTCTGACTGTCCCGCCCGGAGCTTTCGTCGGATCCGTCGGTCCAAGGACCTCACGTATCTTGTTCACCGCATCTTTACCTTCATAGATCAGGACCATACTCTTGACGGTCCCGTGATAATCATATTCATCCACAGGACAGGTGTCGGGTCTTCTGCCGGTCATGAACTCGACGATCTGATAGAACTGATCGAGGGCGAGTTCCTCACCGAGCGATGAGGTGAGGCTCTGCAGGACATCATCACTGCATACCACATCGAATTCCCGTTCGAGCACATCCTTGGCCTTTCTCCCGTAGATCGGTGAGAGCTTCTTTTTGAGCACATCCCTGACCGGTCCATAGAATTCCAGAGCCTGTGAGAGAGACATCTGCTGGACTTTGCAGCTGATGATCCTCAGGCCGGTCCTGCTGAACATGTCAATGATCGTTCCCGGTCGTGAGCTGGCAAATCTCCAGTTGTCCGGTTTGATGATCACCAGGGTACGCTCGATCTTATCGGGATCGGGGTAGATCATGTTCTCGATGACTGTAGGTTCATCCCTGATGAAGTCCATGATCATCTTCATATGGATGCGTGCCGTCTCCCGGGTTCTCGGTGTGAGGACGGCCGGTTCATAATAGACGACTTTCTTGGGATCTTCCGGAGATGTGACAAAATCGGCATACGTATCCCGAATGGTCTCACCGGTGATGGACTCCAGATGGACCTCTTCACTGTAGAGCGGCCCTGCGATGTCTGAGAGCTGCTTGAAGGCATCTTTGCCTCTGAAGAGCAGCATCAGTACTCGGTGTTTCCTTCCCCCGCTGGGAGAGAAGGACCGCAGGATATAATCATGCATCAGCTCACCACCTCGGGGAGCACTCCCCTCATAGGTTGCAGCTACCGATGCGGCATATTCCTGTGCGAATTCTGTAGTCGGAGCGAACAGCTGTGCTCCGACGAATTCCAGATCAACCCGTGACAGCAGTCGGGCAATGACTCCCCCGGTCCGACTCTTTGCTATGGTGTACGGAGTGACTAAGACATAAGACAGTTCCTGGGCCATACTAACCTCCTAAACCCGTATGTGATCCTGAGATCACCAAGACTTCCTATACCATAATCTGTGGAAAAACTCAACAGAGCAGCATCGGGAACAGGCCCGATAACCTGTACATGACAGCTGCAGGGCAAACAGGGCGCCGTCGATGAACATGATCGGGGTGGTCTGGCATCATTGCAGGCGATCGGCCGGGCACCCGAAGGATTTCCGGTATATTTCGTCTGCTGTTACGCTGGCGGATTCCTGTGGATGTATGGTATGATGGATATGATTCATCATGCGGTGATGATCTTCTGTACCGAAGAAGGTTCACAGCACGCATACGCTACTGATCGATTGCCGGGAGGCATCCTGTCAGATCCCCTGCAGCTGCCCTCCCTCAGGTACTCCTGCTGCCGTCTCTGCGGTCTTCCGGGCCCTGATTCGCAGTCAAACCGCCGGTCATCCTCTCAGCAGGACCGGCACTGTACGCAGAGCATATCGCTGCCTGCGGTCCACATCGATTGTGAGGTCCTATGAACAGCCAGCCGACGATCATCTGCTGCGACCACACGGCACCTGAAGTACTGCAAGCCCTCTCAGAAAAACGCATCAACTGTACGATCCACTCAAAACCTTCCTGCACCCGATCAGAAGCACCCTGCGATGATACTGCGAAGCCGATCACGGAACTCCACGACCTGGTTCTCATCACCTGCAGCCCCTGCCGGTATCACAGTTCTCTGGATAGGCCTTCAGAAGAGTCGTTTGAACCACGATACAGGGATACTGCATGTGATACAGACGCCCTCTCGATCGATCAACTCAGTATCGCCCAAGTCCTGCACAGGAATCAGATAGAGTCACTGCAGCAGAGAGTCTCTCAGCTGATGGAAGAGAACAGAGACTATGCCGCGATCCTGAACGTACTTGAGACCATCTCCACCTGTGCCGCGGAGCGGGAGCTGATCGACAGTATCACCGATACCCTTGCTGTGCTGCTCTCTGCAGGCAGGGTCAGATATCTCTCTGCCGAGCAGAGCAGCAGGGAGGACCGAAGGCGTCACCGGGCGATACTCGAAACACGATATGCCCTGGCAGCTGATGCTGCAGGCTTCGCCTTCGGGCTCTTCAGTCATGATCAGCTCATTGGGGTCTTCGTCCTAGAAGGCTTCCTGTTCACTGATGACCTTGAGACTTATGCCGCGTTCTGCCTCAAGATCTCCACGGTCCTCTCCACTTCTCTGATCAGTATCCGTCATCGGAACAGGATCATCGATCTCAGCAGATACGACAGCCTGACCGGTCTGTTCAACAGAGCCTGTTTCACCGAAGTGCTGCTCGAGATGGAATCCGAGGAGTCACCTGCAGTGACTATCCTCGTCTGTGACATCGACCACCTGCACAGGATCAATGACACCAAGGGGGAGCAGACCGGAGACAGCATCCTCAGGCGTATGACTGAGCTGCTGCACATGAGTTTCCGTCAGGGAGACCAGATCTTCCGTATCGGAGGAGATGAGTTCGCGGTGATCATCAGGGACTCCGCAGAGGCATCTTCTGCAGGGATCACCTCACGGCTTTCCCATAATCTGAACCTCATCCGGGAGCGACCGCAGCGGGAGTTCGTCACAGCTGAACTCTCCTTCTCCTGCGGCAGGGCTCAGAGCAGTGAATGCGGCAGCTGCATACGTGATACCTACCGTCTTGCACAGCAGCGCATGTACGAGGACAAACAGCATAAGGATACGGCTCACTTCTCATAGCCCTGACAGCTGATGGTCCTGCTCTCCGCGGGAGATCCGTGTTCCTGAACTCCTGTTGCTTCGGGTGCACGAACGGGTTCATCAAAACTGTCAGTCATGACGTCCTGCCATGGTATATGGTATGATGATATGAGGAGGTGGTGCGAATGATCGAACATGTTCATGAGCATATCCTTGATGAGATACGGACCAATACCCGTACTGATACCATCTTCATCCTGGCATCGATCGCACTCAATATGGTCACTCTTGCAGTGAACACGGCAGTCGGAAGTGACGATCACCCCAACGGCTTCATCATGGCGATGTTCACGATGCTCATCGTGGTCGTGAATCTGGTCGCCGTCATTGGGCTGCTCAAGGGAAGGAAGAACCGGGAAAAACTGGTCAGGGGGTTACTGAAGATCTATGCTGACAACAAGGTGGATGGGTACTATGACCGATCCCTGCTCGAATCCTATAAGACCCGGTATGTACTGTTCATCCTTGTAGTCCTGTCAACCGGCTTCGTTTCAGCGGTCGTCCCCTATATGATCGTGCTCACTCGCACATGAGGTTACATCTACAGCGGAGATCCCCCTGAGGCCTGGATCGCTCAGACCGACAGTGCATTGGAAGAATCATATGGGCTGTCCTGCTGTTCATCTTCTGTATGAGCGATACACGCACGATCCTGACAGAACGTATCGATTCCCTGCTCCTCGATCGATTCGGCCTCACCGGCTGCTATCCCTACCAGCAGCTGGTGATCTTGAACATCCTGGAAGAGGAGGGACCTGATGACCAGCTGGTCCTGCTTCCCACTGGTTACGGGAAATCGCTCTGCTTCATGCTCCCGGGCCTGCTGCTTGAAGGGATCACCCTCATCGTCTATCCTCTGCTCTCACTGATGAATGACCAGAATCGGCGATTCGAAGCACTCGGGGCTGCCGTGTTCCAGCTTCGCGGGGGACAGAGCCCTGCAGATAGAAGGGCCCTCTTCACTTCGATGCGGCAGGCCGGGAGGGCCTTCGTGCTCACCACCCCCGAGACGCTGGAGAATCCCCGGGTCCAGCAGGAGCTCTCGAGTCTGTGCATCAGCCACATCGTCATCGATGAGGCCCATATCGTCAGTGCCTGGGGGAGGAGTTTCAGACCGGCCTATGCCCGGCTGGGAGCGATCGTGCAGACGATACCGCATCAGAAGTGTACCGCGTTCACCGCGACGGCTTCGGCACAGACGGTGGAAGACATCAGGGACCTGCTGTTTCTCGGGAAACCGGTCCATATCGTGCAGGGTGATGCCGATCGGCCGAACATCTTCTACAAGGTCATCCCATCGATCTCGAAAGAGCGGGATCTGCACTGCCTGTTCACCCATCCCTGCATCAGGCGTCCGATCCTGGTCTTCTGCGGAAGACGTGATACCACCGAGCAGCTGGCCATGATCTTTCGCGTGCGTCTGGGTTCACAGCAGATCTGCCATTACCATGCAGGACTGTCGAGCAGCGAGAGAGCCCTCAAGGAGCAGTGGTTCACCGCTTCACAGGACGGGATCCTCTTCGCTACCACCGCCTTCGGCCTCGGAGTGGATAAGAGCGATATCAGGACCGTCATCCACTACCGCCTGGCCTCCGATATCGAGGCCTTCCTGCAGGAATCGGGACGGGCCGGCAGAGATCGACAGTCAGCACTCTCGGTCACCCTCTTCTACCGCAGTGAACTGCAGGATCAACGGACCGACAGCAGGATCAGGGAGTATCTGCGTGATACCTCCTGCTGCCGGAGGACGGCGCTGCTTGCAGCTTTCGGGCAGCAGGTATCCTCATGCTTCGGCTGTGATGTCTGTGATCGATCAGTGATCGAAGAACCCGACGGGCAGCGGGAGATCCTGCAGCTGATCAGAGCGTATCCGCACCGACTCACCGCAGGAGATGCTGCACGGATCCTCTACGGCAGGGCCTCACGTGTCATGATCACCCGGCGGAGGACTGCCTGCCGCGGCTTCGGGTCGCTCCGCAGCTGGGAACTCGATGATATACAGCAGGCTGTCGTGCAGCTGATCGGTGAAGAGGAAGTCGGTGAAGATGCTTCGGGACGTCTGTTCCCGGCAGACAGGAAGAAGTCCCTGCCATCGAGGGCAGCAGCACTGCTGATCGGCGCAGGCGCTGTATGCAGGCGGTCAGCTCACAGCCTGCTCAGGTCCCCGGGACGATCACCGGAGGTATGACCTCCTGCAGGATCCGGCCTGAAGAAGGATCTGAGAGCCGATCGAGGAGCATGATCGCAGCCCTCTGGTAGATCAGCTTCTGCCTGATGTCCACACTGGAATAGCGGTACGGGACGATATCAGAGAGGGGGCTCGCATCATACCCGACGGCAGGGAGCTCACACTCCCGTACGATATGGCCGGTGGTCATCCGGCTGAAGAGTCTGAGCAGCAGACGGTCGTTCACACAGGCTATGCCGTCAGCCCCGTCCTTGAGGCACTGATAGATCTCAGGGAGCTTCTCACTGAGCTCATACGCACTCTGCTCCGCCTCGATGACGATGGCCTGCTCCTCATGGGTACTGTCCCACTGCTGCAGGAATCCTTCAAGGCGTTCTGCATGGGGCTGCACACTCCGGTGGTAGCTCGTCACATAGATCGGGCGGTGTACCCCGAGCCTGTCCAGCGCCACTGCCTGCAGCTCACCCCCCGCCCTGTTATCGGTGGAGCAGCTCCACAGCCGGTCATAGGAACCGGTATGATGAGCAGCTACGTAGGGGGTGGAGAGTCTGCGTACGGCATCCGCCTCCCGGGGATCATCGATATCGAACAGCAGCAGAGCGTCACACTGATCCTGCAGTGTGTCGAGCTGCTTCAGATCGGTGACCGTCTCCAGGTTCAGGTGATACATCGTGGTATCGATCACCGATTTCACCCCTTTGATCACATCCCCGTAGAACCAATTGAACGCAGGCATCGCGTTCCAGTAGTAGGGTCTGCTGCCCTTGTCGAATTCCACGAGGGTGATCACCCCGGTACCGGTCCTTCTCAGAGCACTGGCCGCCTTGTTGGGTACATACCCGAGCAGCCGTGCACTCTCAAGGACTGCCGTCCGCTTCTGCGGGCTCACCGAAGAGGGATTATTATAGACACGGGAGACGGTCGCAGAACTGACCCCTGCTGCATGAGCTACCATATCCCGTGTCACTGCAGCGGTATTCTTCTTGACAAGTGGTTTCATATCAGGTATTGTACACGTGTACATGATTCTATGCAAGAAAAAAAGGAGTCTGCCATGGATCTACAGGAACATCCGCATCGAAGATTCAATCCGCTCACGGGAGATTGGGTGAAAGTATCGCCGCACAGGACCAAACGTCCCTGGCAGGGCCAGGTGGAGAAGCCGCAGATCGATACCCTCCCGGCCTACGATGAACACTGTTACCTCTGCCCGGGAAACGAACGTGCCGGAGGGCATATGAATCCCCCCTACACCGGCACCTTCTCATTCGATAATGATTTTGCCGCCCTGATCCCCGATGTGCCCGGCAGGCTCCCTCACTGCCGGACCCATGACATGCTGCAGGCGAAGACTGACAGAGGCATCTGCAAGGTCGTCTGTTTCTCCCCGCGGCATGACCTCACCCTTGCCAGGATGGATCTCCCGGCCATCGAAGCGGTGGTGCAGCTGTGGAAAGATGAGTATGTCGCTCTGGGGGCAAAGGATTTCATCAACCACGTACAGATCTTCGAGAACCGCGGTGCGGTCATGGGCTGTTCGAACCCCCACCCTCACGGGCAGATCTGGGCTGAAGAGGAGCTGCCTGACATCCCAGCACAAGAGCTGAAGAACCAGCGCAGCTACTATGAACAGCACGGCAGTGTCCTTCTGTGTGACTATCTGGACTATGAGCTGGAACAGAAGGAGCGTATCGTCATAGAGAACGACTCCTTTGTCGTGCTGGTACCCTTCTGGGCAGTATGGCCGTTCGAAGTCATGGTGCTCCCCCGACGTGCGGTCTCTTCCCTGGCTGAACTGACAGCACAGGAGCAGAAGGATCTGGCTTCGATCATCAAGCGCATCGGTATCCGTCTTGATAATCTCTTTCAGACGAACTTCCCCTACTCGATGGGTATCCACCAGGCTCCTACCGATGGCGGGGAGTATCCCATGCTGCAGATGCACATGCACTACCTCCCGCCGCTGCTTCGTTCGGCGACAGTGAAGAAGTTCATGGTGGGCTATGAGCTGATGGCCATGCCCCAGCGTGATATCACCGCAGAGACCAGTGCTGCAAGGCTCAGAGAGCTTTCAGAGACCCACTTCATGGAGATGGCATGACTATGAGAACTGAGACAGCAGCAAGGCTGCTCTCCCGTATCGAGCAGGGAGCCCTGCACGGGAGTTATGGAGATCTCTACGGCAGCAGGTACTCAGCTGCCATAGAGGATGCACGGTACCGGGAACTGGTCCAGCGGCATCAGCAGCTGTTCAGAACGGTCGACGAAGTACGACTGTACAGTACTCCCGGCAGGACCGAGCTCGGGGGAACCATACCGATCATAATCACGGGCACGTACTGGCTGCAAGCATCAACCTCGATACCATAGCAGCTGTCACCCCTCTGATGATCAGATGGTCGTCATAGATTCACTGGGATTCTCTCCGGTGACCGTCGACATCAGCGACCTCTCCTGCAGGGAACATGAGAAGGGAACCACTGAGGCCCTTGTCAGAGGGATAGCCTCCCGCTTCGCTGATCTGGCTGCCCATACGGGGTTCGCGCGAACACCTCGACCCGGGTACTCAAAGGATCAGGACTGAGCTCCTCTGCGGCCATCGAGATCATGATCGGGACGATCTTCAATGATCTGTATCACGAGAACAGGTGTACCCCTGTCGATCTGGCCCTCTACGGCAAGTATGCCGAGAATGTCTATTTTGATAAGCCCTCCGGGCTGATGGATCAGCTCGCCTGCGCCTACGGCGGTATCATCGGTATCGACTTCAAGCATACCGAGACACCTTCGGTCAATCCCATCACCTATGATTTCCATGCCAGAGGGTATACCCTCGTGGTGGTCGATACGGGAGGCAATCATGCGAACCTGACTCCCGAGTATGCCGCGATCCCGAGAGAGATGCGGCTGTCGCCGAGCTGATGGGGAAGACCACCTGCAGAGAGCTTGATCCCGAAGAGTTCTTCCGTACCATCCCAACCCTCAGATCAGCACTTGGAGATCGGGCGGTCCTGCGTGCGCACCACTTCCTGCAGGAGGATCAGAGAGCCTATGAGATGGCCATGCGGCTGATGGAGGATGATCTTGATGCGTACCTCAAGCTGGTCGCTCGATCAGGCAGCTCATCGGCACTGTTCCTGCAGAACCTCTATGCCGGATCTCTGCCCGTCGAGCAGGGCGTGACGCTGGCTCTCGCCTGCACCGAGCACCTGCTGGGCTCACGGGCTCTCGCCCGTGTCCATGGAGGCGGGTTCGCAGGGACATTCAGGCATACATCCCCAATGAGGATCTGGAGCTGTATACCGAAGGTATGGAGCAGATATTCGGTTCAGGGTCAGTCACCCCGCTTGCGATCAGGAAGAGACAGACAAGCAGGATCCTCTAAGCGAACAGGGCTGCCGTATCAGGTCGATCTCAGTATAGACACTCTCTTTGTCGAAGAGTTCACTGAGAGACCGGGGTACCGGCAGTTCGCTGCCGATGACCGGTTCCACGATGGTCTCGAACTTGGCAGGATGGGCGGTAGAGACCACGATCGAACAGGGATCTGAGACCTCATGCATCCGCACATACTCGCCTGCGGCGGTATGGGGACACATCGCATACCCGCAGGTCTCCCATACCGATGCGATGGTCTGACGGATCTGCAGGTCACTCACACTGAAGGCTGAGGTCTGTTCCCTCATCTGCTCCACCGAACCATACATCATGCGCAGCCGTTCCATATTGCTCGGATCACCGACATCCATCGCATTGGCGATCGTTGCGATACTGGTCCGCGGCTCATAGGTCCCGCTCTGGAGGTAGTCAGGGATCGTCCTGTTGTCATTCACCGCAAGGATGATCTGCTCGATGGGAGCTCCCATCTCCTTGGCGAAGAACGCACCTACGGCATTCCCGGCATTCCCGCTGGGAATGACGATCACAGGCTTTCTGCCGGTCCGGTAGAGATACTGGCGTGCGGCATAGACGTAGTAGACGCTCTGAGGCAGCAGCCGTCCGAGGTTGATGCTGTTCGCGGAGGTAAGACCGTACTCCTGTTTGAGCCGGGCATCCATGAAGGCCTCTTTGACCATGGCCTGACAGTCATCGAAGGCTCCCCGTACCGCATAGGTCTGTACGTTCCCATCCCAGCAGGTCAACTGCCGCTCCTGTCGCTTCGACACCCGTCCCTTGGGATAGAGCACCTTCACCGCTATATGCTCCTTCCCGTGGAATGCAGAGGCGACAGCACCCCCGGTATCGCCCGAGGTCGCCACCAGGATGGTCAGAGGCTGTTTCCTGATGCGGTAGGACCGTTCCATATACCCTGCAAGGAATCGTGCACCGAAATCTTTAAAGGCGGCTGTAGGCCCGTGATAGAGCTCAAGGACTGATCTCCTCTCATCGAGGAAGTACAGCTCGACAGGGAAGTCAAAGGCCTCTGCACACAGTGAAGGGATCTCATCTTCGAGCGGGTCCCCGGCAAAGAACGGACTCAATACCTCGATCGCGGTCTGGATGTAGGTGAGCTCCGGTGCACCCGGCCGGTCTGCAAGCACAGGCAGTGACTCCGGCATGTAGAGACCCCGTCAGGGGCAAGTCCCTGAAGGATGGCATCGAAGGCACTGACATTCGGGGATTCTCCCCTGGTACTGATATACTGCATACTGTTCTCCTGTTCTGCTGCACAGCAGACGATACATGATCACAAGTGCCCTTCGGGCACGTTCATCATCGTTTCGAGTACCTTCTGCCTGACAGGCAGTGTCCTTCGGAACGACTAGAATCGAGCCCGAGATAGGCCCGAGTCTGAGCAGGTCGGCAAAGACACCGCCTGCGGTCACCTCCGGTCCGGCACCGGGTCCCTGGATCACCAGAGGCTGCTGATGGTACCGATCGGTGGTGAATGCCACGATATTATCGGTACCCGAGATCCTGGCAAACGGATGGTCTTTCGGGTATCCGGTAAGTTCCACTTTGCACGCTCCGGTCACAGGATCGATGATCCCCACATACTTGAGCAGCTCCCCGTTCTGCTGTGCCCGCTGCTGCAGATCGAACAGGCGCTCATCGATCAGAGACAACTTCTCCATGAACTCATCCAGTGGTACATCCATCAACTGCTCCGGGACCAGATTGAGTACCGGCACCTGATCGATCTCGACAGGCATGCCGATCTCCCGTGCCAGGATCACCGCTTTTCGTACGATATCCATGCCGGTCAGATCATCTCTCGGATCCGGTTCGGTATACCCGAGCTCTTTTGCCTCTCTGACGAGCGTACTGAAGGGTACGGTGCCGTCAAAGCGCCAGAAGAGATAGGCAAGGGTCCCGGAGAAGACTCCCTCTATCCTGCGTATGCGATCCCCTGTCTGGATGAGATCTTTCAGGGTCCCGATGATCGGCAGTCCGGCACCGACGGTGGTCTCATAGAGAAAATGCTTGTTCTGCCGCCTGCCGACACTCATGAGTCTCTCATACTCAGGCATCGGAGCGGTACCGGCTTTCTTGTTGGGAGTGATGATATGGATACCGCGTTCGATCCAGGAGAGATACTGTGCGGGGATGGTAGAGGACGTCGAGCAGTCTATGAGGACCGCATGGGGGAAGTAGTCGGCAGCGACATGATCGGCATACTGTTTCAGATCGACAGGTACTGCAGCTGCGGCAAAGCTCTCCTCCCATCGGGAGAGGTCTATGCCGTTATCATCAAGGAGCATCTTTGATGAGTTGGCGATACCCCGGACACGCAGGTCCACATTGAACTCCTGCTTCAGTCGTTCAGATTCCATGGCGATCTGCTTGAGCAGGGTGGAACCGATGAGTCCCGGACCCATCAGTCCGATACTCAAAGTCTGTTTCGACAGGAAGAAGCCTGCATGCAGGGCCCGAAGGGCCTTGGTCGCATCGCTGTCCTGGATGACGGCACTGATGTTCCGTTCCGAAGAGCCCTGAGCGATGGCCCGTACGTTCACATGGCTTTCCCGAGGCGCCGAAGAACTTCGCAGCGATCCCGGGGATACCGGGCATCTGTTCACCGACCGCTGCCAGGATCGCACAGTCGACATCCATGTCGATGGAGTTGATCTTGTATTCTGCAAGTTCATCCGCAAAGACCTTGCGTGTGGTCTCCACGGCAAGCTGCGCATGCCGGCCGGGTACGGCAAAACAGATCGAATGTTCACTTGAAGCCTGTGAGATCAGGATGACCGAGATACCGTGTTCCCTCATGGCACTGAACAGCCTCGAGGAGATCCCGGGGATGCCGATCATCCCGGCACCTTCGATATTGATCAGAGCAGTATCATGGATCACGGAGAACCCTTTGATCAGCGGTTGTTCCCCACCACTCAGACTGGCAGAGACCCGTGTCCCCGGATGATCGGTCTGAGCGAGACTCCTGAGGATGATCGGTATCTTCTTGGCGATCGCAGGGACGAAGGCCTGAGGATGCAGGACCTTCGCACCGAAGAAGGAGAGTTCTGTGGCTTCTGCATAGGTGATCTCGGAGATCACATGTGCTCCGGGTACCGCTTGAGGATCAGCGGTGGTGACCAGGGTATCACTGTTCCAGAAGGTGATCTGCTGCGCATCGAGTATATTGCCGCAGGCCGATGCGATGAGTTCACTGTCGGGCTCTATATGATCGATCAGTCTGCCCTCTTCATCACGCACCCAGCCGCCGGCGATGCACAGCGTGTCGCAACCCGTGTGCAGGGAGAGGAACTCTTCGAGGTTCCGCCCGGTACGTTCATGATCGAACACCACGGCACCCGCATCCTGTCTCCCGATGAACAGGTCCGAGGAGTCAGCGATAGCCGTATGATAGGATGATCGGTCAAACCGGTACTGCAGGCTCTTGAGCACCCAGGACAGTTCGATGGTCTCTACGAACTTCCGTGCAGACTCCGAGGCGTCTCCCACGAGCCATACCGCCTTGAGGATATCTTCGATCTCGTTGAAGCCCTCTTTAACCGACTGCAGCAGCAGAAGCCGTCTCTGATCGGAGACCAGCTCCTCTATGATATCGACCCAGTTCTGAAAGTGGTGTTCGAGCTTGGCCCAGATGGTATCATCACGTGCGATCGAGTCATCGATCAGGGAAGTCAGTGATTCAGGACCCTGACGCAGAGGGGAGACGACGAACACACAGGGGCCTGTCGTGGAAGTCCGTATGGCTGCCAGAGAACTGCTCCCGGCATCGATGGTGCACATACCCCCATGGATCGCATGAATACTCCAACGTTCGTTGTCCTGCATCTTCAGCCTTCCTCTTTTCATCTGCTTACAAAAAAAGAACCCTGTTGAAGGGCTCTTTGCTCGGTACCAACCGAAAGATGAATCACCTGCTCAGGTGATCAGACCTTCTCCACTTTTCCGCTTTTGAGGCAGCGTGTACAGATCTTGATAGTCTTGATGGTACCATTCACATTGGATTTGACTTTTACGATGTTCGGTTTGAAGACACGTTTGGTCTTTACACCAATATGCTGCCCAACACCACCTTTCTTCTTTGCCTGTCCTTTTCTCGGGACATTGTTTCCTGCGACAGTCTCTTTACCGCATATTTCACATCTACGTGCCATGTCTATTTCCACCTTCTCACATTAATCATGCTTGTATGGTTATACATCAACGAATCCTATTTCCATGATCATCGTACCTGATCCCGTCTCTGCCGATACAAAAGTCCGGACCAAGTACCATAGTATGAACCTATAGCTCGTAGAAAATACCAGATATTCAGATTTATGTAAAGTCCTCTATTGCATTTATTCTCATTTTACGTATCTTGGTAATCATGAAACTACAGCTGTATGCTCTCACCCTTCCGCAACCTGCACGATTACCAGTGTGTGCCTATCATACCTCGTTACTCGCTTCATATCAATGGGTCTCAGGGCTCTCTCTTCCTCCGCTCATCCCCCTCGGATGGCATGCTTCCGAGGGTCAGCAGATCACGATCGGGCAGCTGCCGCGCATCCCCTCCCCTCCGATCTCGATCGATACTCTGCAGAGCCCTGTACGGTACCGGGACTGCTGGTATCTCCCCCTTGCAGATAGTACTTACACTGCTGCGCTGCAGGGCCTCCTCCTCGATGAGGACATCTCCGATGAGGGGCTGTTCCCCCCCTTCGATGGTATATTCCTCACAGCCGAAGGACACGATACTCCCGGGCAGCTCTCACCCTTCAGAGAACCACTGCATATCCGCGATGTGCATCTCATACGAGCAGAGATCACGACAGGACAGCGTGATCTCTGGTGGGAAGATACCTTCGTCACGATCAGTGAGGATGTGCATCTTCACTGATGTTCCAGACCGACACGAAGACAGACAGCACTGAGGATGCATCCCTGACACTGAGGCCGTTTCGCCCCGCATACGGCCCGCCCATGTGCGTTGACGCTCATCGAGAAGCGATACCAGCGTTCAGGTGCGAGCAGGCCGGCGATATCTCCTTCCACCTTCACAGGTGACTGTTCTGCGGTCAGTCCGATCCTGCGCACCACCCGACCGAAATGGGTATCGACAATGATCGCAGGCTTGCCGTAGATCGCCCCGAGGATCACCCCGGCACTCTTCCTGCCGACTCCCGGCAGGGCAGTGAGATCTTCCATGGTATCGGGGACCGCTCCGCCGAACCGGTCACAGAGCATCCGGGCTGTACCGATGATGTGGGCTGCCTTTGCCCTGAAATAACCGGTCGATTCGATGATCCTCTCAACCTCAGCGCGTTCTGCAGCAGCAAGCGCCTCGGCATCCGGATAGGTCTCGAAGAGTCTTCCTGTCACCAGATTCACCTGCCTGTCAGTCGTCTGTGCCGACAGGATCACCGCAACGAGCAGTTCGAACGCCCCCAGCTGTGCAGCTTCCAGAAAGCCCAGTCCTGCCGGGTATGCCGCATCGAGAAGCGTATCTGACTGCCGGGCACGTTCAGCCCTATTTGACGACGACGCAGTTCCTTCCATGCTCTTTTGCCTCATAGAGGGCAGTATCTGCATGTGTGATCAGTTCACTGCCCTGTGTCACATCCCGTTCAGGATAGGAACAGACACCAACACTCACCGTGACAGATATCGACTGTTCTCCCTGCTGGGTCCGGCCCTCTTCGATCATCCGGCACAGCCGGTTGGCCACGAACTCTGAATCCTGTCTTGATGCTCCGGGCATGATCACCAGGAACTCCTCTCCCCCGTACCGCAGCAGGATGTCGCCCTCTCTCAGGGCCATTTTTGCGATGCGGGTCACACTGATGAGGATCTTATCACCGACGGTATGTCCGTAGGTGTCATTGACTGCCTTGAAGTGATCGATATCGAACATGAGTACTCCCAGAGGGACGTCGAACGGACCGAGCGGTTGAACTCCTCTTTCAGGCGGACCATGCCGAATCTTCGGTTATAGATGCCGGTAAGCGGATCGTTCGCCGCCAGCTGCTGGAGCTGCTCATAGGTGACCGCATTACGCAGTGAGAGGGTAAGGTTCCTGATGCACATCTCGAAGCCGTAGGTCAGATGGTCACCGCAGGGTTTCGAGAAGGCAAGCAGCACCACACCGAGTGCGATATCTTTGTAGACCAACGGTCGATCATGATCTCACGGGGATGGAAATCCACCAGGGAGTGATCGACCAGGATCCCCTTGGGTATCTGCAGCAGCTGTCTCTTCTGCAGCTTCATGGCTTTCCAGATGCTGTCATTCTGCGTAAGCCGTTCGATATCCTTGATGGCATAGGATGCACCGATGGTAAGATCACCGCCTTTTTCCAGCAGGATAGCCCCACCATCGGCCTCCATGGTATCGACCAGCTGATCGAGTGCCTTCTGGGTCAGTCCCTGCACTTCCATCTGCGTCGAGAGCATCTCATTGAACTCCTTGATCGAGTTCTCCGTCTTCAGCGAGTGGGACAGTGCCTGCACCAGCGTGTTGAAGGCCTGTGAGCTCTCACCTATCTCATCATCAGAATCCACTGTCACCAGGCATTTGTCCTGAGTGCAAGCCTCTATCTCATCATTGCTCATCTTGCTGTTGAGCCGGCCTGAGATGAAGGTCATCTTGGCCGCCAGTTCCTGCAGGCGTCTGCCGACGATCCCCCGGCTGAGCAGGTAGTTGATCGCTCCCACGAGGATCCCTGCGGAGATACAGGAGATGAAGAACAGATCATTGAGCACATACTGTTTCGGGACACCGAGCAGCAGCATGAAGAAGGGGAAGATGACCCCTATGGCAAGGCCGAAGCCCATCATGAACAGTCCTAGATCAGTAAACACTTTTTTCGTTATACGCACGGAAAAACTCCCTCTGCACTTCTTTGTACAGGCCTGTGCTTTCAGGTGATAATCCCATAATTTCAGGTCGATGTAAAGATAAATCTATGTTCTGCATCTATCTATGTGTGTGCTTCTCGTATTACCGTGTGATCGCCCGGGTATCGCATGCACAGCCGGCATCATCTTCGGCAGTAGTACCGGCGGAAAACAGGCAGGATCCCCTTCGATCAGGGAGTACCACCAGAGGGGACAGTGAACGCGGTACTGCGATCCTTCCCCTGCTGCTTGGACAGATAGAGACCGGAATCGGCTCTCTGGAGCACAGAGCTGATCGTATCCTCGGGAGCGACTGTCGTATAGCCGATACTGGTCGTGATGGACAGTCGATTCGAAAAGAGTTCGGCTCTGGTTCTCTGGAGGCATTTCTCAGCTACCTGCCTCGCCTGTTCCATCGTACAGTGCGGTAAGATGATCAGGAACTCATCCCCTCCCCATCGCCCGAGATGGTCCGCATCCCTGAGCGACGCAGACAGCAGTGAGGCAAAGTGTCTCAATACGGTATCGCCGACCCCATGCCCATGGACATCGTTGATCTGCTTGAAGTCATCGATATCCAACAGGAGAACCGCCACCTCATAGCCGTACCGTTCGGATCTTCTCATCTCATAGCTCAGGAGTCGTTCACAGCTGAACCGGTTGTTGATACCTGTGAGATGATCGATGGTAGAGAGATCCTCCAGCTGTTTCTGATACGAATGCGTGATCCGCAGCAGCAGCAGGAAGATGATGATCGACACAGACACTCCTGTGAGCAGACTGCGATAGAGGTTGTTCCGTGCGATCTGCAGCGAGGAGTTCAGATCATGCTGTACGACGATGAACCAGTCGATCATCGGCAGATACCTGGCTGTCATGAGGATCGTCGAATGTCGTCTGGAGAACTCCTCTGACTGGATGTCTGTCTTGGATGAGAGCAGCTGCGCTGCGATGGGTCCCATACCGTCGATATCCCTGATCGAACTCTTGAGGATCCTGTCGGGATCAGAGTGGACCTGGATGGTCCCTTTTGCGTCGATCAGGAAGATCTCTCTCCCGTAGGTCTGCTGTGTATCACTCAGCAGTCCCGATAAGGAGTGCATATCGATACCGACTCCGGTCACCCCCAGGAATCCCCCGTTCGAGTCATAGACCTTGATATTGATGAAGACTGTCAGTCTTCCTCCCAGCACCTCATCAGTATCGACATCGAAGACGATATCCCTTGGAGACTGTGCAAAGCCATAGTACCAGCTGTCATGCTCATCCTGAGGACTGAGAGTCTTATGGAGTCCCTCATAGCTGTAATAGTTCCCGGTCGCAGCAGAGACGAAGAACGTAGAAGAATAGCCGTGCTCTGCTCTGATGGCCGACAGGTATGCAGTGATCGAATCGATAGTCTCTTCTCCCGATTCGATCCAGTCGATCAGGAACGTGTCCCCGGCCATCAGCTGGGAGGTGAGCAGCGGCTCACCCAGCTGTGTGCCGATATTCAGATAGATGTGCTCCCTGACCAGAGGAAGAGAGGATGATATGATCTCCTCCCTGACGGCATCACGCATGCTGTAGTAGTTCAAAAGACTCACTGTGACAAAAGAAGCAATGAGGAGGAACACGACGGCAGCTGCCAGTTGAAGACGATTCTGTACTTTTTTCATGATGAATGAAAGTATAGACTGGAAGTCGCTCATATGCATAGCACAATCGCATGTTCATTACAGCTGAGGGACAAGCAGCTGCGTACCACACAGACCGCACCCTGCGGGGCTGCCAGGGGATAGCTCATCGGCTGGTCTTCGGTATACAGATGGTACAGCTGCTGTGTGCCACGGTTCAGGGTTCCACAGGAACAGAACAGAACGACCGAACACGTATCCTCCTGCTGCTTCAGGGCGATGCCGCGCTGAGGCAGCGGGGGCCTGGTGCCTGTCAGCTGCTAATCGATCAGCCCCTGCTCTTTGAGGAACTCCTCGGCTACCGTCTCACTCTCCATCCCTTCACCATCGACAAGATAGTTCAGATGGGTGATCGTCTCCTGATCGAGCAGATCGACCATGGGTGAGAGGATCTCTTCCATCTCAGGATACTGCTCGTAGGCCTCTTTGGTGAACACCGTACAGAGATTGTAGATCGGGAAGAAGCTGCGGGTATCCTCAAGGACCACGAAGTCATACTTGACCAGATTCCCATCGGTCGAGAAGACCATGGTAGCTTCGACATCACCGTTCTTCAGGGCATCATAGGTCAGTCCCAGATCCATGGTCTTGATATTCTTCTCACTCAGACCGAAACCGTACTCATCGGCCATGGCGAAGAAACCGTCAGGACGGTCATAGAACTCATATTCGAGGCCGAGATCAAGAGAATCAGGATTCGCGTTGAGGTAGTCTGCAAGATCATCGAGGGTCTTCATGCTGTGCTGCTGTGAGAACTCCTTGGTGACGGCAAGGGCATAGGTATTGTTGTAACTCATGCGGTTGCGCCAGATCATATCATGTTCCTGCTCATCCATCCTGCGAACCGCTTCAAACAGCTCGACAGGGTCAGAGATCACCTCTGTCTGGTTGAAATAGGCAGACCAGGCGGTCCCGGTGAACTCCGAGGCAAGATCGACCTGCTGAGATTCCATAGCCTGTCTGAGTGCGAAGGAACTCATGCCGAACTTGCGTGTGACATCGAACCCCGCTTCTTCGAGCAGCAGTGCCATGATCTCCCCGGTCAGGTACTGCTCAGTGTAGTTCTTCGCACCAATGGTCACACGCTTCTCAGCTTTTGCACAGCCGGACAATCCAGCTGTCAGGATCACCACCAGCAGTAAGACAGTGATGATACCGTATCCTCTTCTATCGTGTTTCATCTTTGCTCCTTTTCGTGTTTGTACGCAGGGAGCTACTCAGAGAGCAGCAGTCCTTTGGAGGTGACGAGTCTCTGGATCACGGCAAGCACCATATCTACGATGATCGCCAGTACCGCTGCGGGGAACGCACCTGCGAAGATCTGGGAGGTATTGATCATGCGCAGTCCGACGAAGATCAGTTCCCCGAGTCCTCCGGCCCACACCGCTGATGCGATGGTCGCAGTACCGATATTGATCTCGCGGCGGTACGCATCCCGGAGAACATCGCAGGGATGATCGTGGGAAGCTCAAGTTTCCAGAGAATCTGATTGGGACTCATGCCCATCCCCCGTGCCGATTCCTTGAGGGAATCAGGTACGACGGTGAAGGCAGAGGTCATATTGAAGACTACCGGCACCAGACTGTAGAGAAACAGGGCGATCACCGCGGGTCTCATACCGATCCCGGTGAACAGGAAGACCACCGCGATCACTGCGATACTCGGTACTGCCTGAGCAGCACCGGTCACCGAGATCACGGGATCTGAGAGTCGTTTTGAGACCTGTGGTCGTGAGATGATGATCGAGAGAAAGAACCCGAACACTAGGCTGTGCACCAGGAGAGCAGAAAGATTACCAGATGCTCTGAGAGTTTATCGAGAACCTTTCCGGGGTTCTCGATCATATAGGAGAACATACCCATATCACACCTCTCCGCCGTTATCGAGTACGGCCATCTCTTCGATCTTCTCCAGAAGCCGTTTCATGGTGATCACTCCGGCAACCCGCTGCTTCTCATCGACGACCGGCAGTGCATGCAGAGAGGAGGAGAAGAGCTTGGTCATAGCCTCCCGCAGCGTACTCTGCAGTCCGATCGTCTCGCAGGTACGGCAGTGTTTGTGCAGAGGGGCTGAGGAGTCCAGTCGCTTCTCATCGCCTCTCTTGATATACCCGATGAACTTCTTCCGTGAATCGATGACGAATCCGTACTTCTTATCCAGTCGTGTGAGTTCTTTCCCTGCTGACCCGACCGTGTCGGTGGAGGAGAGCAGTACCGAAGGTGTTACCATATGGTCCTGCGCTCTGAGCAGCTCGAGTCCTTTGAAGGCTCTGTCGGCTCCCAGGATATCTTCCACCATGGAGGAAGCGGGATTGTTCACCACGTTGAAGGCGCTGTCGTACTGCACCAGCTCACCTGAATCCAGGATGGCGATCTGATCACCGAGCTTTATCGCCTCATGGATGTCATGGGTGACAAAGACGATGGTCTTCTGGATCGACTGCTGGATCTCAAGGAAGCTGTCCTGGATCTTCTCTCTGTTGATCGGGTCGATTGCACCGAAAGACTCATCCATGAGGACGATATCGGGATCGGAGGCAAGCCCACGTGCCACACCGATCCTCTGTTCCTGACCGCCTGAGAGCTGCGCCGGATACTTGTCCCGATAGAGACCGGGTTCCATGTTCACCAGCTCCATCAGCTCCTCATACCGGGTGCTGATACGCTTCTCATCCCACTTGAGCAGCCTCGGGACCGTAGCGATATTGTCATAGATGGAATAATGGGGGAAGAGCCCTATGTCCTGGATGACATAACCGATGTGCCTTCTGAGATCTATCGGGTCCCAGTCGTCTATGCTCACCCCTCCTATGATGATCTCGCCCTCATCCTTGGGTATCAGGGCATTGATCATCTTCATGGACGTAGTCTTCCCGCAGCCCGAAGGTCCTATGAGGATGGTGATCTTCTTATCCTGGAACTCCATGCTCAGGTCCTTGACCGCATAGAAATCCCCGTACCGTTTTGATGCATGTATCATCTGTATGGACATCGTCTACTGCTCCTTTTCAAGCTGTTTCAGGCCCCTGGGCGTCACGCGCTCCTGAATCTTCAGCAGGAGATGATCGACTCCTATCCCCACAGCCGCTACGATGATCGCCCCCACAAGGATCATGTTCATGTTCGTGCGGCTCATGCTTGCGAAGATGAAGTACCCAAGACCGCCGGCACCGACTAGGTAGGCGATGGTGGTCACACTCACCCCCATGATGCAGGCGTTTCTCACACCTGCCATGATCAGCGGTATAGACAGGGGGAATCTCACGCGAAAGAGGATCTGCCGTCTGGTCATCCCCATACCCCTGGCAGATGCGATGATCCCGGGGGAAACACTGTGCAGAGCTATGACGGTGTTTCGGGTGATAGGCAGGAATGAGTAGACTACCAGGGCGAATACCGCAGGGGGGATACCGATACCGGCATCGAGCGGGGCGAGCATGATGATGGCGAACCCGAACAGGGCAAGACTGGGTATGGTCATCAGGATACTGGCGATCCCTATGACGATACGTTCTGCTCTCCTGCTGCGGGAGATGAGGATTCCCGTGGTGATCCCGATACCGATCGAGACGGGGAGTGAGATGAGTACGATGTACAGATGGCGCAACAGCTCTATGATGATCCTATAATAGTTAGTTGTCAAATAGTCTATCATAGATTAATTATATATTTGCTCCATCCTGTTGTCAATATATGTACATATTGCCTGAATTTTTGATATATTTTATCATATATTACCTTGTCTACCTACTATTCCCCGATACCTTATTCATTTAGTACACTAACGGTAAAGAATGTTTTTAATCTGCAAAGTCCGAAGATATCTTGCATAGAGGAAGATGATGCCCTATACTGGCGAAAAAGGAGTCTACAGGTGGATATTTCGAACAAAGTGCTTATCACATTGCGGCAGATCACCAGAGGGATCGATCTGCATTCACAGAGTCTCATCAAACGATACGGTCTGACCGGACCACAGCTGCTGGTGCTCAAAGAGCTCTCGACTCAGAGAGAGATGACTCCAAGTGAACTGGCACGGCGATTATCCATCAGCCAGGCCACGATCACCAGTATGATCGATCGTCTTGCCGTGAAGGGATATATCGAGAGGGTCCGTGACAAGCAGGATAAGAGAAAGGTCCGGCTGGAGCTCAAGAGCAAAGGGCTTGATCTCATTGAACAGGACCCTTCTCTGCTTCAGGAAGAGTTTGTGGAGGAGTTCACCAATCTCAGGTCATGGGAGCAGACACAGATACTCTCATCACTTCAGCGCATCGCTGAGATGATGAACGTACAGCATGTGAAGGCTGATCCCTACCTGACACCGGCGGAATACGAGCAGAAGTAGCCCTACTTCTCGGTCTTCTCGACCGTGTGCAGATGCACATCCTGCTGCGGGAAGGGGATACTGATGCCCTTGGCATCGAAGGCATCCTTGATGCGTGCATGCAGGTCATAGTAGAGCGTCCAGTAATCCGAGGTCTTCACCCAGGGCGGACAGCGAAGTTCACACTGCTGTCGGCAAGGGCGAGAATCCCCACGATATAGGCAGGGTCCTTCAGGACCAGTTCATGAGAATCGAGCAGTTCCCTGATGATCGCTTCGACTTCGTGGATATCATCGTGGTAGGAGACACCGAAGACCAGATCGAGCCTTCTCATATCCTTAGCGGTATAGTTGGTGATGTTGCCGCCCATGATGTTGGTGTTCGGTACGATGACTTTCTTGTTATCCGGAGTCTTGAGGTTGGTCATGAACATCCCGATATCCTCAACAGTCCCGGCGGTCCCCCCTCCTTCGATATAATCGCCGATCTTGAACGGACGAAGGATGATGATCAGGACTCCTGATGCGAAGTTCGAAAGAGATCCCTGCAAAGCGAGACCTACTGCCAGTCCTGCAGCTCCCAGCAGCGCGACCAATGATGCTGTCTGTATTCCCAGTCTCCCCAATGCCGCTATGTTCACGAACAGAAGCAGGAACCCGTACGAGAGGCTAGCGACGAAGGAGGTCAATGTGGCATCGACCTTACGCGCGGTAAGGATCTTTCTCAGACTCCCTGTGATGATCTTCGAGATCCACCAGCCGATGAAGAAGATCAGCAGTGCGAAAATGACATTGAGCCCGTAGGTGGTCACCAGAGTCAGGAGCTGATCTGCGATTTCTGATATATCCATGACGTTCTCTCCCTGTAGATTTTATTACCTATCGTAGCATGGATCAGGGCTTCAGCAATACCCTCAACCTCGATTATTTACGATTCCGACCTGCTGTTTTCTCTTTTGCAAGCCCCCATAGTATGATAATGTGTCCCTATGAATACTCAAACCATCATGCAGATAGCGGCAAAGACCGCTATCGTGCAGAATCAAGTACAGCCGGTTCTCCGGCTGCTGGAAGAAGGCTGTACCATACCCTTCATCGCCCGATACCGAAAGGAAGTGACAGGCGGTCTTGATGAGGTACAGATCATCGCTATCCGTGATACGAAGGCACACTTCGAGGAGCTCGAGAAACGCAAGGCTGCGATCCTCTCCTCTCTGTCAGAACGGGAACTGCTCACCGAGGAGCTGCAGAGGGCGATCGATGCTGCTGAGAGCCTGACCCTGCTCGAGGATATATACCTTCCCTTCAAGCAGAAGAAGAGGACCAGGGGGATGGCGGCAAAAGAGGCCGGGCTGGAACCCCTTGCAGACTGGCTTGCCCTGGAGGGAAGAAAACACTCAGCACTGAGCAGCGCTGAAGTCACTGCAGAGGCCAAGGGCTATCTCAACCCGATAAGGAGATCTTCTCAACGGTCACGGCCCTCGCAGGTGCCCGTGATATCCTCTCTGAGCGGTACAATGAGGATAAGGATCTGAGGCAGGAACTGAGGGACCTGTTCAGCAGACAGGGGATGATCTCCTCCAAAGCGGTCCCGGGCAAGGAACATGACCGTGAGGCTGCCAAGTTCAGAGACTATTTCGCCTGGGAGGAGCTTGCACCGAAGGCCCCTTCTCACCGCATCCTCGCTATCCTGCGCGGCACCGATGAGGGGGCACTGATCTCTCACTTCCGGCCTCAGGATGAGTTAGCCATCGACCGCCTGCAGCGAAGGGTCATCGGGTCGATCGATCCGGTGAAGAATGCCGCTGCCGGGCAGATCGCAGATGCACTGCGAGACGGGTACAAACGGCTCACCGCACCTTCACTGGAGAATGCACTGCGCAAGGAGTGCAAGGAACGTGCCGATCTTGCAGCGATCGAGGTCTTCAGCGATAATGTCAGGCAGGTCCTGCTCTCTCCCCCTCTCGGGGCAAAGCGTATTCTGGGGATCGATCCCGGCATGAGGACCGGGTGCAAGGTGGTGTGTCTCGATCAGAAGGGCGATCTGCTCTTCCATGATGCGATCTATCCGCTTGCCCCCACAACCGTACCCGCGAGTCAGAGACACTGATCAGGAACTGGTGTGCGAAGTACCGGATCGAGGCTATCGCGGTAGGGAACGGGACCGGGGGCCGGGAGAGCGAGGCGTTCGCCAGACCGATCGCAAAGGATCTGGGAATCCCGGTGATCATGGTGAACGAGAGCGGAGCTCGATCTATTCCGCATCCCGGATCGCCAGGGAGGAGTTCCCCGACAAGGATATCACCGTACGTGGTGCGGTCTCGATCGGACGGCGCCTGATGGATCCCCTCTCCGAGCTGGTGAAGCTCGACCCCAATGCGATCGGTGTGGGGCAGTACCAGCATGATGTGGATCAGGGTATGCTGCAGCAGTCGCTCTCTGATGTGGTGCAGTCATGCGTCAACTCCGTCGGGGTACAGGTGAACACCGCCAGTCCCCAGCTGCTCAAGTATGTCTCAGGGATCACTCCCCGTACTGCAGAGGGGATCTGCCGGTTCAGGGAGCAGAACGGTCCCTTTCGCGACAGAAGACAGCTGCTGAAGGTCCCGGGGATCGGTCCCAAGGCGTTTGAACAGTCTGCCGGGTTCATTCGCATCAGGGAGGCGAAGAATCCTCTGGACTCCAGTGCCGTCCACCCCGAGTCCTACAGTATCGTCGAACGGATGGCTCAGGATCTCGGCTGTTCGATCAAGGATCTGATGGAGCAGCCGCAGCTGCGCAGGAAGATCCGCATCTCCTCGTATGTCACCGATACGATCGGTCTGCCGACTCTCCAGGATATCATGAGTGAGCTGGAGAAACCCGGCAGGGACCCGAGGGACAACTTCACCTATGCCAGTTTCTCCGAGGATGTCCATGAGATCACCGATCTGACCCCCGGCATGAAGCTTCCCGGGGTCGTGACCAATGTCACAGCCTTCGGGGCGTTCGTCGATGTCGGGGTACACCAGGACGGTCTGGTCCATATCAGCAAGCTGTCCAACTCCTATGTCAAGGATCCCAACGAGGTCGTCAGGGTCAATCAGCAGGTCACCGTCACCGTGGTGGATGTGGATCTTGACCGCAGAAGGATCAGCTTGAGCATGCAGGATTAGTTCAGCTGCGCTGCTCTGCCAGCCGCTTCTCACTATGAGAGGCGGCTGGCAGCCCCGGGGAGTACGGCCAGAGAGCAGAGGATCTGCATGCCCCGCCCCTGGTCACGTCTACGCCAGTCACACCTCTGACCGGCTGCACTACGGTCCCTCCCCTGCCCTAAATCATCCCGACAGACACTGCAGCTGCTGTATGCTCCCAAGCCCCTTCATGTCTGTCTCTGGTCCCTCTGTCCGTTCAGATTATATTAGCGTTTTCCCTGCGATTTCCATTGCATTAGCGCTCCTTTGTAATTACTATATGGATGTATTTCAACGCCGACAGACCGCAGGTATCCTCTACAGGGATAGCTTGTCTGTCCAGCTGATCGTATGATCGAGCTGGTGTATCGATGGATTTCATGACGAGGTCTATATGGGCGAGATTGAAGACACCCCGCAGCAGCTGGATCTTTCTGACAGCACCACTTCTGAATTCACCTCTATCCTCCTTCATATGAGCGACGAGCAGCGCATCGCTTCGGACAGGCAGGCTTCCATCCAGAGTCGTCTTGCAGCCTTCGAAGATATCATCGCCTCAGAGGTCGGCGATACCATGCTCAGCAGAGCCCGAAGCATCGAGCGTGATATCGGCAGGAGGCAGATCTTCCTCAAGTTCGAAGGCGGCAACCCCTCGGGGACCCATAAGGACAGAATCGCCTTCGCTCAGGTCGAGGATGCGATCCGAAGGGAGTATGATACGATCTCCATAGCCTCCTGCGGCAACTACGGGGCTGCCATGGCCTTCGCGACCTCCCTCGCCGGTATCACCTGCATCATCACGATCCCTCTTGCCTACAAGACCAAGAGGGAGGCTGAGATCCTGAAGTTCGGAGGAAGGATCATACGTCAGGGCAGTGATTATGAGGATGCCGTACGGCTGTCGAGCGAGCAGGCTGCGAAGCTGGACTACTACGACGGGAATCCGGGAGGGGTCAATACCGCTATCCAGCTCAAGGCCTACGGGGAGATCGCCAACGAGATCTATGATGATCTGCGAGATGCCCCCTATGCATTGGCGATCCCGGTCTCGAACGGGACGGCCCTTGCAGGTATCTACCGGGGATTCACCAATCTCTATCGCAGGGGCAAGACCTCACGCATCCCCCACTTCATCGCCGGTTCCACCACCCATAAGAATCCCATCATCACCTCATGGAAGAAGCATCTGGAGGTCTGCGAGGATCTCTCTCCTGCCAAGATGCATGAATCAGCGGTGAACGAACCGCTGATCAACTGGCATGCCATCGATGGGGATCTCGCATTGGAAGCGCTCTACGAGAGTGATGGCTGGGCAGAGCATGTGAGTGACAAGACGATGATATCGCTGTCAGCAAAACTCAGAGAGCGCGAGGGGCTGTCAGTCCTCCCTGCCTCTACCGCAGGGCTGTATGCCCTGATCAAGACGATGGAACGGCAGCAGCTGCCGAGTGACCGCTATGTGGCGGTCCTTACGGGGAAGAAGATATGAAGGATATGACCGATCGTGTCTATGAGGGCAATGCCGTAGTCTACTGCCAGCAGGCATTCGCTACGACCTATGGGAAGACCGCTCATGGTCTGGTACGCTTCTCAGCCCGCTACCGCATCGTGTGTGTCATCGATGCCGATCTTGCCGGCCGGGATGCCGGAGAGTATCTTGACGGGATCCCGGCGGGGATCCCCATCCTCTCATCGGTCGAAGAGGCTGTGAGACACAGTGAATCCATCGGTCTGCCGGCAACGGTCATGATCATCGGGCTCGCCACTGACGGAGGGGTCATCGATGATCGGATGGTAGCTGCTGCAGAGCAGGCTCTCTCATCAGGGCTGGATCTCATCAGCGGCCTGCATCAGTGGTTCTCTGACATCCCGAAGCTCACAGCACTGATCCGCGGCACTTCGCAGACCATCCGTGATATCAGGAGAACGCCTCCCTTCGATCAGCTGCATTTCTTCTCTGGCAAGATCGCTGAGGTCACTTCGGTGAAGATCGCCGTGCTCGGTACCGACTCGGCGATCGGCAAGAGGACCACAGTCTGGAAGATCGCAGAAGCCCTGAAGCACAGAGGTATCACCGTAGAGGTGATAGGGACCGGGCAGACAGCCTGGCTGCAGGGTGCCCGATACAGTCTGCTCTTGGATGCGCTGATCAATGATTTCGTCTCAGGGGAGATCGAACATGTGATCCATCAGGCCTGGATGGATTCGCATCCTCAGGTCATCCTCCTCGAAGGACAGGGAAGTCTGATGAATCCGGGGTATCCCGGAGGGTTCGAACTGCTTGCAGCAGGCAGACCCGATGCGGTCTTCCTGCAGCATGCACCGGCACGGACCGAGTATGACGGGTTCCCGGGGTTCCCGCTCGATCCGCTCGATGTGCAGATCGCCGCCATAGAGCTCATCAGCAAGCGTCCGGTACGGGCTGTGACGATCAACCATGAAGGACTGACCGGTTCAGAGATCTCTCAGATCACAGCAGAGATAGAGCAGCAGACGTCACTGGTGACAGTCGATCCTCTGATCCAGGGCTGTGATCGACTGGTCACGCTCATCGCAGGGATACTGACCGAACAGGAGGGGGTACTGGTATGAAGATCACAGCCTGCGAGGTCTGGGAAGAGTCGTTGGAGCTCAAGGAGCCCTATACGATCGCCTATGAGACCTATACCGTTGCTCACATCGTCTTCCTCCGCATAGAGACAGACAAGGGGATCTCTGCCTACGGGGCAGCCTCTCCCGATGAGCATGTGACCGGGGAGACCACGGGCTCGATCATCAGGACGCTCTCGGAGTCCTGTTTCCCCTACCTGCTGCATAAGGACCCCCTTCGACATGTCTATCTGCTCGATCATCTGAAGAAGGCCCTGCACCACCAGCCCTCGGCAAAAGCCTGTATCGATATGGCACTGTATGATCTGCTCGGTAAGAGCTGCGGTATCCCGGTCTGGAAGCTGCTCGGAGGGTTCCGTACACGCATCAAGACCAGTGTCACGGTCGGTATCCTGCCGGTCGATCAGATGCTCGATCAGATTGACCGCTGGTATGCCCAGGGAGTGAAGATCATCAAGCTCAAGGGGGGGATGAATGTCGGTGAGGACCTGATGAAGCTGCACCGCATCACCGAGTTATACGGGAAGCAGATCCGGTTGCGGTTCGATGCGAATCAGGGGTATTCGGCCCAGGAGGCCTCCTACTTCATCCAGCATCTTCCCGCCGGATGTGTCCTCGAGGTACTCGAACAGCCCGGTCTCTCTGATGATCAGCAGCTGATGGGGGCACTCTCAAAGAAGGGATCGATCCCCATCATGGCCGACGAGAGTATCCTCGGTCTGCGTGATGCGTTCCACTTCGCACGGCATGATCTGATGGATATGATCAACATCAAACTGATGAAGGCCGGAGGGATCACCAACGCCCTGCATATAAACTCTGTCGCCCTTGCCGCAGGGGTAGAGGTCATGACCGGCTGCATGGACGAGTGTGCCCTGGGGATCGCCGCGGGGCTTCACTTCGCCCTCTCGCGACCGAATATCACCTGTGCCGATCTTGACAGTCACCTCGATATCATAGGAGATCCCACAGCGGGTACGGTCATGCTGAAAGACGGGTATCTGTATCCTTCTGAGGCTGTGGGACTCGGGATGAAGGTCAGTCTCTAGACAGACTGACCTCGACCCATGACTGCCGCCTCTCACCTCAGGGCTTGCGCTTCCTGTCCTTCTTCTTGTTCTTCTTCTGATGCTCTTTACTGTCATCGGTATAGTGATCGACAAGACTCTTGAATCTGTCTACGATGTACTGTCGTTTGATCTTCAGCGTCTGCGTGAGTTCTTTTCCTATGGAGAAGTCATTCTTTACCGGCAGGATGTTCGCGATCTTCTCGAATGCCCGAAAGCCTGACTCCTTGTTCAGCAGCGCATTGACTTCCGTCATGAGGATCGCCGAGATGCGGTCGTGTTCTATGGAGAACTTCCCGTCTGTCTGTATCTGGATCGGGGCGATCTTCAATTCCTGTGCCAGTTCCATCAGTCGGTCCTCATTGATCGCCACGATGGCCGAGAGCTGTTTCTTATCCTGGCCGAGGACCACCACGTGATCGATGTACATGCTCTCTTTGAGCTTCTCTTCTATGGGTTCGGGTTCTACGTTCTCCCCCCCATGAGCACGATAGTGTCCTTGATGCGTCCTACGATGATGACCTCACCGTTCTCAGATCTCAGGGCAAGGTCTCCGGTATTGAGCCATCCGTCGTCTGAGAGGACAGCCCGTGTCGCTTCGGGGTTCTATAGTAGCCTTTCATGACCTGCGGGCCACGGGCAAAGAGAATACCCTTCTCCCCGATGTCAGTCAGCGTACCGTCTGCCCTTCGCAGCTCCACTTCCGTGTTGTCAAAGGGTACCCCGGTGGATCCGAAGGTGTTCCTGCTGAAGGTCCTAGAGAGGATCCCCGGTGCACATTCGGTCATGCCGTAGGCGTTCACCAGCGGGATGCCGATAGCGTTGAAGATCTCATCCAGATATTTCGGCAGGGTGCCGGCGGCTGAGGTAGCCCCCCGCAGCCTCCCTCCTACTTTCTCTCTGAACGGTTTGAAGAGCACTCCCGCCAGCTTATGGCCGGGGTACAGGACGATGAAGCGCAGCAGGTGGTAGCACCAGATGACGGCTTTCTTCAGGAAGAACCGTCTCTTCAGACTGATGTAGCAGCCCCTGATGTAGTATTTGGAACTGAGGTACATCTGATTGAGTTTGATGAAGAAGAAGATCAGATAGCGTTTCGATGCCGGCATCTGGCTGATGGCTTTGATCATCTTCTGATAGATCGATTCCCAGATCCTCGGTACGGAGATCAGCACCTGAGGTTTCTGGGTAAGCAGGTCAGAGGCGAACTTGCCGGCCGACGAGTAGACGAAGGTGATCCCCGATAAGATGGCACAATACTCAAAGGCCCGCTCATAGACATGCCATGAGGGCAGCATCACCACGGTAGTCTCTCCCTTGAGAGGATCTATTTCCAATCTGGGGGTGTTTGCGGTGACATTCTGCATGAAGTTCGTGTGGGTGAGCATGACCCTTTGGGATTACCTGTAGTACCTGAGGTGTAGACGATCGTCAGCAGATCATCCGGTCTCACCTCCTGTGTCAGTCGTTCGATGATCTGCGGTTCCTCTGCTGCCCCCTTCAGTCCGTCTGCTTCCAGCTGGTCATAGTAGACGCAGGAGTCTTTGAGGTGCTCAGGGAGCTCCACCTTCCCTGTTCTGTCCATGATGAAGATCTTCTTGCATCGCTCCCAGTCTTCGTCGGTGAAGAACGGCATGATATCGAGCAGCTGTCTGTCATGTTCCAGGATCAGGTATACCGAATCCGAGTGGTTGAAGATGAACTCGACTTCTTTGGGCGAGGTATCAGAACCTCTCGGTACCGATACGGTCCCGAGTGCCATCAATGCGAAGTCTGTGGATATCCACTCATACCGGTTGTTGACGAAAAGCCGATGTGATCGCCTTTGTGCAGTCCATGATGTTTGAATCCGGCTGTCAGTACCCGGATGTAGTGACCGAACTCACCATAGGTCTTCTCGGTGAACCCCTGTGCTGATCGGTATCTGTGGGATATCCTCTCGGGATAGGCAGCAGCAGTGACAAAAGGAATCTCAATAATAGTATTCATCGTTATAATCTCCCTCTATAAGAGATGCTGATCCCCATGAGGTGTTTCGCAAAATCTTACATTCTAAAGATACTCCTAAAACTGATTTTTTACCAGAATGATGTTCAGTTTTTACCCCAGGAAAAAGACCAGTGTCGTATTGATCTGAACCCCAAAAAGGTAACACAAATGGACTGACTGCCCCCCTATAGGGTGACACTACCTATGGGGGTGGGCTATGGCCAGAAGAATTGATCTATATATCAAAGTGAAGGGGATTCTAGAATTTGAGGCTGGTAAAAAGACCAAATCACAGATTGCTCGTGAAGTAGGAGTGTCCAGACAAGCTGTGCTATACTGGATACGAGGGAAGGATTCACTGCTTTCACAGGCTCAAGCATACAGCACGGTAGCATTCGAACATATGATCTCAAGCCTTGATGATGGCACCGGTGATGATCCCTCTCTCCAGGAGTCTCCAGCTATGCCTGAAGCAAAACAGCATGATGATAGTGAGCGTTCTCAGCTCAAGCCCCTTCGCGATGAGATCACCTTCTTGAAGAGTAAAGTCCTGTATCTTGAAAAGCTCATGGAGATTGTGGGAGTTGATCCTGAGATGATTTTTAAAAAAAAGATATTCAGCCATCACCCTCGCCATTGAGGCGGGAGCAGCATCAGTCATGAGGCTCTGTGCGATCGCAGGAGTGTCCAGGAAGAGCTTTTACTACTACAACAGGAGAAGATTACTACCTGATGCCGATGAGCGCGTTGTAGAGCGTATACGACAGATCCAGGAGCTCACAGGATACGGCTGTGGCTACCGGCAGATAACCATGCAGCTAAATCGCCAAGAAGCTATCAGGCCGATCAATCGCAAGAGAGTCTATCGGCTTATGGACGAGTATGGACTGCTCTCTGCTGTTAGAAGAAAGAAGTACTCAGCAGAACAGTATCTCAGACGAAGAGAGCGCAGAGATCAGCTGCCTGAGAACCTACTGAGAAGGAACTTCTTCTCTGGTAGCCCCAGAGCTGTAGTCTGCACAGATATCACGTATTTGTACTGTTTAGAGCAGATGTGGTATCTCTGCGTCGTTGAGGATCTGTTCAATGGAGAGATCATCGGGTGGAAGGTCAGTAACACCATTGATACTCAGCTCTGCCTGGATTTCTGAAAGGTATCGACTTTTTACCAGGTAACCCGAATCCTGCTCAAATGAAGATGGAACATCTGCTATGATTTTTTCTCTTTCTTTGGTTTAGGGCTCTTCTTCTTTGCCCGGGATGCAGGTGCACAACCTTTCGGGATAGTGAATCCACAGGCTTCACAGATATCTATCTGCTTGCCCACGAACGGAGTGATCTTCTTAGCCCGCTTATGATGTTCAACACAGCGTATGGATCGCATCTCATCAAGGATCCCCGAAGAGGTGCGGAACTTCTCATGCAGGGCTGTATGCTTCCAAAGATGTTTCACCTGTGAGCTGATCGTCAGTGCCACGAACTCCACCATCAAGCGGCCTTCATAGCTCTCTTCTGTCCAACTGCGGGTCCTGCGCATACGCATCGAGGTCTTAAGCTGGGTGAACAGCTTCTCCTGCTCATCTCGCAGATGGTACCAGTCCCAGACCTGCTTACCGTCCCCATCGATCGAATAGGAGAGGATCGAGATGAATCCTGAGCGCTTCAAGGCATCGGTAATGGTCTTCTCGTTACGTTCATAGGAACTCACATGCGTACCACACTCATCCAGGCTGACAGTGTAGTACGGAAAGCATCGTTTGAGTTCTTTCTCTACCACTTCGAGCTGCTGCAGCAGCAGCTGATCAAGTTCCTGCTGCTGATAGGCAATATCGATATCGATCTGGATCAGGTCTTTCCCACGGCGTTCAGGATCGAAGTAGAGGTTTACCTTGAGCCCCTTCACATCCCTGCATCCTCCTCCATTAAGCTTCAGCGTATAGGAAAGAGGCTTCTGGTGATGGTACAATCGGTAGTGAGCATCTACGCAGAATCCTTCCGGCTTGCCCGAGGAGAGATCCAGTGCGGAGATCTCCTGTGCTACCAACGACCAGTTGGTCTTCGAACACATGACAAACGGTCTATCGTGCTTCAGTAACAGCTCCAGAACCGCTACTGATGAGTAGCCCCGATCCATAACCAGAGCAACATCCCCAAACCCCGCATGATCAAGCTCACAAACCAGAAGGTCTACGGTCCTGCTGTCAGGTATGTTCCCTGGCAATTGCTGATAGAACACCGGCATATGGCTATCAAGGCCATAGACCACCAGTTCATTGGTCTGTTGTAATGGATCGTGTTCTTTGCTCTTGCCCCATCGTATGGATGCGATCGAGTTGCCATACCAGCTGCCGGAAGTGGAATCTACGGCCAGGAACTCCTTGGTCTTCAACCGTTTCTGTCTCAGACGGAACAGATCCATGCGATGCTGTTCGGTGAGGCTCTGAAAGAAGCAGGTCACCGCCTCAGGGGTAAGAGACCGGGTAGAGGGAGTCTTGCAGATACGCTGCCAGCGTTCGACCCGGTTATAGGAATACCCGGTCAGATATGGGAAGAACGCAAGGGTCAGCAGATCTGCCACCGCTTGCCTATTCCCACCGAAGACCTCCTGAAGATCTGCCTCTAATCCTGTTGAACGGGATATCTGCTCTAAGAACCAGATATCTCCATACAATCTGTTCACATCATCGCCGGTATACGAAGGTCTCCCGCGCGAAGGAGTCTTTGGCTGCTCCTGTTCCTTCAATTCCTCGATCGCACTGAGATCCCAATCAGCGGGAAACACCAGTCGGTCACGTTCTTCAGGACTCGCCAGTTTGAACCTGCTGTTGGGAGTGAATACCAGATCCTCTGATACCGTTCCCCAGTGAACACGAGTAAACGAGTTCTTTCCGGTCTCAGGATCCGTACGCATAGGCTGGGATGATGCATAGCGGTAGGCTTTCACCACATGCAACGAAACTGGTTCTTTTCCATCAGAACGTACCGGTCTTGCCATACAATACACCTCTCTGTAACTAGTATATTATACTATTTATAAAGAGATGTCTAGATTACTAACTCTATTTGATAAATAATTTTGTGTTTTTCTATGGGTTAGTTAGTATAAAGCTATAACTTTCAGAGGCTTCAGTACGAACTTTCTTGCTGCTGGACTTCCTATCCCGGTTTCAATCAGCCAGGATACCCCTGGCATGATACCTTGCTCAGCTCTGGCAATGTACCCTTAAAAAAAGCGACTTACTTGTGCTTTTTACCCTTAATATTAGCAACATTATTGTTTTTTTAGATTTCCATAGTTTGTATGTTGGATTTAACGTCTAATGTGTTGAAGAATATCCGCTTACACGACTACACTCCTACTATTTCATTATTTACTTGGAGTGTATTCCCACTTGATCGTTTTTGCTATCGCTATCACCATGAAATGATCTGCACCTGATGAGGAGCATGAACGACGAGCCGGTGACTGGTTCAGCACTCATGGTATATCCATAGCACACAGGACACCAGTATCTCAAACACAGAAAAAGCTCCTCATGCCCTATATAAGACACAAGAAGCTTCTCATCATATGTGGTCTGCAGCTCTTTTTGGTTTACGCCCAAGAGGATTCGAACCTCTGACCTACGGCTTAGAAGGCCGTTGCTCTATCCAGCTGAGCTATGAGCGCATGATAGAAAAAGTCGGGGTGAGAGGACTCGAACCTCCGATCTCCTGCTCCCAAAGCAGCGCCTTAGCCACTAGGCAACACCCCGTCAACCGAAATCAGATTATATCCAGATCGTATGACAGGGTCAATAGATACCATCCCTTTTTTCAGATTCACCAAGTGAGCCCGCTGAGACACAACACATCTAAAACCTACATAAGTACCGCTTAAATGAGCGATCGACCCAGTGGAAGGCCTTGCGTGTCTGAGCAGGTGTCTCTCGACACTCACCGTCTTGTCCCTACAGCTTGATCACCGTCTCCCAGGCTCTGCTCTTCATAGAGCGATAGATCGCATCGATCACGCTCTCATTGGCAAAGGCATGTTCAAGACCGCCTGCAAAAGGGGTACCGTGCAGGACACTCTCCCGGAACGCTTCAGCCTGCAGGGTATAATGATTACAGGCAGGGATCGACTCCAGAGAACAACACTCCTCTGGCCTGATCCCTGTTGCTATATCGATGGTCAGGTCCTGATCATCCGGGGGATTGAACGGCATATTGATGCTCATGACCGATGCCTCACCGAAGAACCGCATCTGCTGGTACGCAGAGATCTGCATGGAACAGGTAAAAGAGGCAGTGAAGGTGGGAAATCGCATCAGGACTGATGAGAGAGTATCGACCTTGAAGGCTGGATCGAAGGATCCAGAGGCCATGACTTCGATCGGTTCCTCGCCTGTTGCCATACGGGTGGTCACCACCGGATAGACCCCGATGTCATAGACACTCCCACCACCGTATTCGGGATTGTTGCGTATGTTGGAAGCATCTACATTGAAGAAACTGAAGAACCCGTCCACATGCCTCAGGGTCCCCACCAGCTCCTCATCGATCAGCTGTCTGACCCGCTGCCACCGCGGGTGATGGAGCACCATGAACGCCTCCCCTATCACCACCTGATGCTCATCCCTGAGCGCGATCAGTTCCCTGATCTCCCCGGCATGCAATGCCAACGGCTTCTCACACAGCACATGCTTGCCGGCCTGTGCGGCTCTTTTTATCCAGGGAACATGCATATGATTGGGTAGCGGTATATAGATCGCATCGATCTCAGGATCAGCCAACAGCTGCTCGTACGACCCATAGGATCGTTCGATACCCAGCTCGGCAGCAGCCTCTGCAGCCTCTCGCCGTCACGCGAGGCTATCGCGGCGACAACCGTCCCCTCTGCCTTCTGCATCGCAGGGATCACCTGCTTCATCCCGATCTTCGCGGTGCTGAGCACCCCCCAGCGTATCACATCATCCATAACGGCCTCCATATTGTCTCTGTCATTCTCATATCAGTATACCACAGACCCTTCATCTGTCGGTAGAGCGGGACCTCTTCTTCACCGAAAGAAGCCCCTAAGACAAAACAGGCTATCCCGGAGGGATAGCCTGTGTATGATTCAATTACGATACAGCTGCTTATTTAAGAAGCATCATATCCTTTTCCATTCCTCTCTTAGCCCAGATGATCGGGGATGCGAACCAGTTGTTATCAACTTCAGGTACGATCTTTCCGAGCATCTTGTCGCCCATCATGAAACCTTTCATCAGGTCCACTGAGTAGGAGGAGATGACTCGTGAACTGACTTCTCGAGCTGAGAGTCCGACACCCTTGGAAAGGAAGCCGCCAACATCGTTTGCTCGGTAAGCATTCATGACTACCGTATAGGTCTTGTCCATATCGAACTTCGAACCGTCTGCGTTAGTGGTGATCTTGACTTTCTCTCCAGCAGGTTTTCTGACATCTACGATATAGTTGATTCCAGCAGCGCTGTCCCAATTGTAGTAGTCAAGTCCGCCAAGGAGGCTGTCTCTGATCGTTTTCATCTGGTTGAACCAGTTTGCATAGGAGTATTCGAGGTACGCATCGATCTCGGCACCTGTCATCTCTCCGGTATATAGCCAGGGAATATTGTCTTCAACATTGAACATATCCTGTGCGAACAGAATATCCTGTACCGTGATAGGTCCTTTCAGAAGCTTAACATTAGCTACTGGAGGGGCTGCGAACGATACATCAGCACCGGTCATTTCCAACTGGAGGTTATGGATCAGGTCTACCATCGCTGAATCACCGAACAGTGAATCGTTTGCGAGAAGTGTCTCTTCAAGGTAACCGACAGGAGTCTTGACTGCTGCTTTGAGTTCATCGATAACGTATCCGAAACCAGCTGTTGCAGCTTTGCTTACAGGGTATGAAGCCATTGCCTGAGTTCGACCCAGTACCTTGGATACCATATAATCTCCGCTTGCCTTGTCCCATGACAGTGTGATATCTGCAGTTCCTACAGATTTCGCATCGCCCTGAGCGCCGACTACATAGATACTCTTTCCATCAGGATTTCGTGTAAGGGAGGTCTTCTGACCGGCAAAGATCACATCGAACCCTCTTACCTGCTGAGCTACATCCAGACCGGCTTTTGAACCTTCTGTCTGGAACAGACCAACGATCACATCAGGATTCTCTCGTACTTGGATGATCGGCAGCCACTTCTTGGCGGTTGTCACCATATCCTCAAGTTCGATACCTGCGGGGACAGCGATCTCAGGTGAAGACATACCCAGGACAGCGACCTTGATGCCGTCTTTCTCTATGACGGTATAGGGCTGAGTGAGGGGCTTTCCTGTTTTCGCATCGACGGCATTTGCTGCCATCCAGGGGAAATCTGATTCCATACCGACTTTTACGAACAGTTCCTGTCCGACTGCTACATCATCTGCACCAGGAACAGCGGCATCATAGCCCATCGCATTCATCACTGAAGCGACAATGTGTTCCGAACCTGATTTGAAGTTGTTGTAATAGTCTACAACGAGATCACCCTGAAGTACATTACCACCGTCCAGGAGGACAACTGCCTGATCTTTGTCCGCGCGGTTATCAGCGACAAACGAATAGATCTGAGCAAGTGATGTGTCAGTGGACTTGCCGTTGACTACATCGTATGGAAATAACTTACCATTGACATCACTTGTCATGATCAGCTTAACGCTGAGGTCTTCCATGACAACCTCTTCCACCACTTCGACGACGGGTTCTTCAACCACAGGCTCCTCAGCAACAGGTTCTTCAACAGGTGCAGGAGCTTCGACGACGACTTCTTCTTTTGCAGGTTCAGCAACCACTACCGGCTTTTCAGCCTCGACCACTGCCACTTCGGGTGCCTTTGTCTGGCAACCGACAAGGGATATGATCAATGCTAAGCCGACCATAAAACGCAAAAGTGTTTGCTTTTTCATATATTCCCCCTAATTACATTGTTGTACTGTAGTATATCATGCTTATGATATAAAGCATATACCATATAATCAAGCTCTTATTGATGGTTTTTGCTGTTTCTACAGAATTCTCACCTAGTATTATCTATCTTAACAGATGATTTGTAAATCACTAATACAAAAAATTTGCCTTATTGCACCGTGATTTATATATTAAAGCTAGTATACCATCGGAGGTTACAGTGAAATGAAAGAAAATAGGACCGCATTCATGCATGGAGAACCAATCACATTGTTGGGAAAAGAGTTATCTATCGGGGATCCAGCACCCGATTTCCTGCTTCTGGATACCGGCAAGACCAAAAGGAGCCTGAAGGACTATGAAGGTACCATCAAGCTCATCAGTGCCGTCCCGTCACTGGATACCGGGGTCTGTGATGCGCAGACACGAAGATTCAACAAGGAAGCTGCCGACTTCTCAGACCATGTCACTGTGCTCACAGTCAGTATGGACCTGCCCTTCGCGCAGTCCCGCTGGTGCGGAGCCGCAGGGATCGATCGTGTGATCACTCTGTCAGACCATTATGATGGGAATTTCGGACTGTCATACGGGATCCTGATCGAAGAGCTCCGGCTGGAGAACCGGGCCGTGTTCATCGTCGACGAGCAGAACATCATCCGCTATATCGAAGTACTCTCGGAGAATACCGAACACCCTGACTATGACCGCGCCATCGCTGCATTGAAACAGCTCATCTGACGGGAGGGAGATCCTCCCAACGTGTCGTGCAGCACCCTGAGAGCATCTGCCGCTTCATGGTCCAGGCTCTTCGGATGCTGCCGCCCTGCAGGTGAGGATCCTCTTCCCGTACCGGGACTGCACCTCATGCACCGCCTGCGCCATCTTCCGCTTCTTGTCCCTTCCCTCATCGAACAGATCCCCCTGATAGCGGTCAAGCCCGTCGATACCGGAGAGGTAGACTCCTGCCTTCGCATAGGTGAGCCCCTCGATGAAGATGCACTGCAGCCCCTTCAGTGCCGGCCCTATGATATCAGGCAGATACGCGGTGGGCATCGGCAGTCTGAGCGTGAGGGAGTTGCTGTAGAAATCATCCTTGTACCGGTGGGTCTGCACGAAGACCGTGACCGACTGAGTCTCTGAACGCTGCTCCTGCAGTTTTGTCACCGCCGTCTGTGCATAGATCACCACAGCCTGTCTGAGGGTCTCAAGATCCTCGACCCCCTGACTGAATCCCAGGGACGAGAGGATCCCCTTGCGCGGCAGCGGAGAGAGATCTCGTTCGATCGCGTCGATTCCCCGCAGTTCCCAGACGGTCTTGAGGGTCACCAGAGTCAGATGCTTTCTGATCCAGTGATCCTCGCAGCGGCTCAGATCATAGGCGCTGCGGATCCCTTTGGCATACAGATATCTGGCCTTGCGGGTCCCCACTCCCCAGACATCCACCACATTCACCTGCCTGAGGACCTCCTGTTCATGCCCGGCATCAAGCAGGAAGACCCCGTCAGGCTCATGCTTGGCGATCTTCCCCGCCAGTTTGGCAAGAGTCTTGGTCCTGCCGAACCCCACCGATACCGGGACCCCCGTGAGCCGGGAGACCTCGCTCCTGATCGCTGAACCGAGGGCTCTGAGCCTGCCTTCAGGACCGGTCGGGAAGATGAACGCCTCATCGATCGAATAGACCTCGATCGGATCCCCGAACGAGCCTATGACATCCATCACCCGATCCGACAGGTCCTGATAGAGCGTATAGTTCGAAGAGAACACCGCTGTTCCCAGCTGAGCCAGGCGATCGCGTACCTTGAAGTACGGTGCACCCCGCTTGATCCCGAGAGCCTTGAGCTCACTGCTCATCGCCACGATACAGCCATCATTGTTCGAAAGCACCGCCACCGGCACCCGCTGCAGATCGGGACGGAAGATCCGCTCACAGGCAGCATAGAAGCTGTTGCAGTCGACCAGGCCGATCATCACTGAGCTCCCCGGTACTGACGCACCACAGCGGTGACGACCCCGAACATACTGAAATTCTCTTCAGGACCGATGATGATATCTTCGAACATGGGATTCTCCGGTCTGAGGATGATCCGCCGGTCACGGCGGAAGAACCGCTTGACGGTGAACTCACCATCAAGGGAGGCCACCACGATATCGCGGTCAGCCGGCGTGAGCGAGCGATCCACCACCAGGATATCATCGGGGAGGATCCCCGCACCGATCATGGATTCACCGGCGACCCGCAGACAGTAGGTCGCTGCCTTGCGGTGGATGAGCAGTCTGTTGAAATCAAGCCCCTCATCGGCATAATCAGCCGCAGGAGAGGGGAATCCGGCATGGACAGGCGACAGGTAGCAGGGGACACTGCATTCTGAGAGCTCGTCCTGTATGGGTATGCTTAACATACGATAAGTATATCATCGAAGAGCGATCCTATCAACCGCATCGATACCGGTAAGACACTGCTTCTGCACCGAAGGCTCCAGAGCGGCAGGGTCCTGCTGTAGAGCTGCTTTGACACCGGGTGTGCGAACAGTTCCGGCAGCCTGTCATCGCCGAGCATCTGCCTCACCTGCTCCTGCGAAAGATCTGAATCCAGCCACCGGGGATACTGCTGTGCCGTGAGGATCAGCGGCATGCGGTGCTTCTTGTTATGGATGCTATCGATGATCCCAGCGGCATCGGCGGTGATGACCGAAAAACTCAGGTACTCCCTACCCGTCTGCGGACCGACCCATCGGTCATAGATCCCGGCCAGAGCGAACAGCTTGCCCTCCCGGTGGATATAGAACGGATAGCTCTTCCCCTCATGCTCATGCGGTTCGAAGAACCCGTCCACCGGGATCAGGCAGCGCTGGGCATGTGCTGCGGCACTGCGGAAGGAGGGCTTCTCCCAGATACTCTCACCACGTGCATTGAGCGTCATGTCCTGCAGACGCAGGGCACTCTCCCGGTCTTTGACCCAGGAGGGGACCAGCCCCCAGTGCGCACTGGAGAACTTCCCGGGATCCTGCACCGTGACCACCGGCCACAGGGGATGGGAGAACCCTGATCGGTTGTAATACTCGATCGACGGGGTACTGCCGCCGCTGTATGAGGGGAACTGCTCGAAGACCGCACCGAACTCACCCTCGAGCGCCAGCCGGTCAGTCACCAGGGACATATTGAAACACATCACAGAGCCTCCTGCTCCTATCATAACATGTGTGATCAATGGATGCAGTAAAGCTCTACCTGTTCTTTTCCAGTTATGGTATACTCGAACCCATGTATAGACCACAAACGATCCTCTGGTATGACCTCGAGACCTTCGGCATCAACTCACAGTACGACCGCATCGCACAGTATGCAGCCGTACGTACAGATATGGACCTCAACATCATCGAAGAGCCTTCGGTGCTCTACTGCCGTATCACCCCCGACTACCTGCCCGACCCCCTCGCCTGTCTGGTGACCGGCATCACCCCGCAGAAGACCCTCGAAGAGGGGATCTGCGAGGCAGAGTTCATAGAGCAGATCAACAGGGAGCTCTTGCGACCGGGGACCTGTACGGCAGGATTCAACAGCATCCAGTTCGACGATGAGTTCATCCGCAATGCGCTGTACCGCAACTTCCATGATCCCTATCAACGGGAGTATGCCGGCGGGAACAGCCGGTGGGACATCCTCAACGCCCTGCGTGCAGCCCATGACTTCAGACCCGAGGGCATCATATGGCCGAAGAACGAGAACGACCGCCCGAGCTTCCGGCTCGAGAAGATCACCGAAGCCAATGCCATAGCCCATGAGGATGCACACGATGCTCTGGCTGACGTCTATGCGACGATCAATGTGGCACGGCTGATCCGCGAGCAGCAGCCGGAGCTGTATGCCTACGCCTATAGTCACCGTCAGAAGCGTGCTCTCAAGGACCTCGTACAGCTGCACGAACAGAAGCCGTTCCTGCACACCGCAGCGATCCATACCACTGAGCACGGCTGCACCGCCCTGCTCATGCCCGTCGCCGCTGATCCTCACAACAGCAACTCGGTACTCTGCTTCGACCTCTCCCGCGATCCCGGGCAGCTGCTCGGCGCATCCGAAGAAGAACTGCTGAGCAACCCCCAGCTTACCCGGATCGCACTGAACAAGTGCCCCTTCATCTCCCCCGCATCAGTGCTTACCGATGAGATAGCCGAACGTCTCCATATCGACAAGGGACTCTGCAGAGAACACTACAGCGCCATCCGGGCACGGAAGGACCTTGCTGGGAAAGTCCACAGCGCTCTGAGCAGACCCTATCAGGAGCAGGTCTCTGATCCTGATTTCATGATCTATGCAGGCGGTTTCTTCAGCGACAGTGATAAAGACCGGTTCTCCATCATCCATGAGACCCCTGCAGAGGAACTGCTGCAGCTGCCCCTCCGATTCGATGACCCACGCATCCCTGAGATGGTGTGGCGGTATACCTGCAGGAACTTCCCCGAAGTGCTCAGTGCACAGGAACATCGTAAGTGGCTCAGCTTCTGCTCGAGCAGACTGCTCTTCCCTCCCGGTGATATCATGGTGAGCTATCAGTTCTATACCCGGAAGATCGCAGAGAAGGCAGCGAGCAAAGATACTTCGAATGCGGACCGCCTCATCCTCAAGGACCTCATGGAGTACGGCAGACAGATCGAGAAGGACATCATCAAAGCAGTCTGACGGAGAAAGGAGATACATCAATGCATCGAAACACTCATTTCCGGGAGATCACAGCAGGATTCGCACAGGAGTTCAGACGCCGCCTTGCCGAAGAGAGGTCCCCCATCATCTTCCACATCTCTGAGGACCTCAGACTCATGAACGTCTCACCTCAGTTCGATTCCCTCTACTACTTCCCCCACGCCATGCTCGATCAGCCCATCAGCTTCTACCATGACCCGCACAACATGCCAGAGTCTGTCTTGCAGATCATCGGTCTGATCAAGCAGACCTTCAGGACACAGAAGGGACACACCTTCGAATGGACACTCTTCAACGATATCCCAGTCAGGATCTCGATCATGCCCTTCTACACCTCGCTCAACAATCTCACGGGGGTGGTCATATCACTCATATGCATCTCCGGTGAGCTCGAAGACAGGAACCAGCTGGAGAAGCAGAACAGACGGCTTGAATTCGCTCTCAGCCACTCGCGCATGACGATATGGGAGGCTGACTTCACCACCGGCACGCTCACCGTCGATACGAACTTCACCCCGGTCATCGGCCTCCCGCTCAGGACGGGACGCTGCAGCGTCCCATCCCCTCACGAGCAGAGCTGATGCAGCTCTGTCATCCTTCACAGGCTGATCAGATGCACAGCCATCTGGGACAGCTCTTCAGTCCCGACAGGACCCAGATCGATACCTTCGACTTCAGACTCAGACATCAGAGTACCGACAGGTGGGTCTGGGTGCGAAATGGGGGATCGTCGTAAAGAGGGATGAACAGGGACATCATGAGATCATGATCGGGTATACGATCGATATCACCAGAGAGAAAGAACGCGAACTGCAGCTCGAACATGAGACCTTCTTCCTCAACGAGACACAGAGGACGACTCACATGGGATACTGCCTCTCCCCGATCAATTCGGAGACCATGCACTGGTCTGAGGAGCTCTAACGCATCTTCGGGTTCGAACCCTATGGGATCAGCCCCTCGTTCACTCTGGTGGAGTCGATGATCCACAACAGCGGTGATGATACCGAGGTCTTTGCCAACCTGCAGGCGACAAAGACCACGACAGAGGACCTCTCCTATACGATGGAGATCGAACGAAGAAGCGGTGAGATCCGTATCCTGAGAATGAGGGTCCATCCGGTCATGGGAGATCTGCACGAGGGTACCCATACGCTCACGGTCGTCAGTGATATCACCGACATGGTACGAAAAGAGCAGATGATGATCAATCAGAAGGAACAGCTGGAAGCTATCCTTGCCTACACCCATACCGGCTACTGGTCATACGATCGATACACGGGCAGGTACACCCTCTCCCCCGCGGCGAAGGAACTCTACTTCGGTACCACCGATGTTCCTGATGAGCTGATCGATGCGGCATATATCAGACAGGTGATCCATCCTGATGATCTGGTCCTCTGGGAAGATGACCACACGCTCTCACGATCGACACCCGGCAAGAAATATTCCCACAGCTGCAGGGTGATACGTCCCGATCGTTCGGAGGTGACCCTGATGGTCACCGCAAATCCCCAGCAGGACCAGAGGACCGTCTTCGGATACTGGGGCCTCATCCAGAATCTTCCCGGCTGATCAGGCAGGCAGGATCCCCATCACTCTGCCCACCTTCTCGAACGCTGCGAGGGCGGTATCGAGATCTTCGGGTGAATGGGCTGCTGAGATCTGCACCCTGATCCGTGCAGATCCCTTGGGAACCACCGGATAGACGAACCCGATCACATAGATCCCCTCCTTGAGCAGCAGATCAGCCATGGTGACAGCCGTCACCTCATCATGGAGCATGACCGGTACGATGGGCGTCTCGCCGTCCACGATCGTGAACCCCATCTTCTTGATGGCGCTCTTGAACCGTGCCGCCGATGCCATGAGCCGGTCGCGTCGCTGAGTGGACGCTTCGAGCAGATCCAGGACCGCAAGCGTGCCGCCTGCTACCGCAGGTGCGAGCGTGTTCGAGAACAGATAGGGCCTCGAACGCTGTCGGAGGAGCTCGATGATCTCTTTGCGCCCCGAGGTACAGCCTCCGCTCGCACCGCCTAGAGCCTTCCCGAGGTCGTAGTGATGATATCGACCCTGCCGAGGACACCGCAGTACTCGCTGGTCCCCCTGCCGGTCTCTCCGATGAAGCCGGTCGCATGGGAGTCATCCACCATGACCAGTGCATCATAGCGCTCTGCAAGATCACAGATCTCATGCAGTCTGGCTATATCACCATCCATGGAGAAGACCCCGTCGGTGGCTATGAGCCGGTAACGTGCGTCACCGGACTCCTTGAGACATCGTTCGAGATCCTTCATATCCGAATGGGCATATCGGTACCTGCGCGCCTTGCAGAGTCTGACACCATCGATGATGGACGCATGGTTGAGCTGATCTGAGATCAGGGCATCCTCAGAGGAGAGCAGCGGTTCGAACAGACCGCCGTTCGCATCGAAGCAGGCGGCATAGAGGATGGTATCCTCGGTACCGAGGAATCTGCTCATCCGACCTTCCAGCTCCTTATGAAGCCCCTGCGTACCGCAGATGAACCGCACTGACGACAGCCCGTACCCCCAGCGCTCCATCGCCTCTGCAGCACCTCTGATCACCGCCGGCTCATCGGCAAGTCCCAGATAGTTGTTCGCACAGAAGTTCAGCACTTCCGCACCCTCCTGCACCGTGATATGAGCTCCCTGAGGAGAATCGATCACCCGCTCATGCTTATAGAGTCCCTGCTCCTCCAACTCGGTGAACAGTCGCTTCAGATCATCCTTCATCGTCCCGAACATCATTCTGCCTTCCTTCTTTCTGCCTGCCAGTTCAGCGGCAGTCCATTCGCCTTGCGTTCCCGCAGTGTCCTGATCATATCATCAGTCATGGAAGCAAGATCATAGGTGGGCTTCCATCCCCACTCCACCTGAGCCGCATAGTCCTCGAGCGAGTTCGGCCAGGAATCAGCGATCGCCTGTTTGACCGGATCGATCGCATAGGTCAGCTGAAAATCAGGGACATGGTTCCTGATATAGGCAGCCTGCTCTTCCGGACAGAAACTCATGGAGGTCACATTGAATGCATTGCGGTGCCGCAGGGCATCAGGGTCGGCCTCCATGATCCTGATGGCAGCCGACACCGCATCAGGCATATACATCATATCAAGATAGGTGTTCCCTGCAAGAGGACACTCATAAGACTTACTGGTCACCGCCGCATAGTAGATCTCCACAGCATAATCAGTCGTACCTCCGCCGGGAGGGGTCATGCTGGAGATGATCCCGGGATAGCGTACCCCCCGGGTATCGACATCGTACCGGTGATGATAGTAGTCACACAGCAGCTCTCCTGCTACTTTGGTGATACCGTACATGGAGGTAGGCCTCTGGACGGTGTCCTGCGGGGTGAAATCCTTCGGGGTGGTCGGTCCGAAGGAACCGATAGAGGACGGGGTGAACACCGCACAGGAGGATTCGCGGGCTACCTCCAGGGCAGTCATCAACCCGTTCATGTTTATGTCCCACGCCAGGAGCGGATCCCGTTCAGACGTAGCAGAAAGCAGGGCTGCCAGATGATAGATGGTATCGATCGAGTGCTCGTTCACGATCTCACTCAGACGCTTTCCATCCCTGCAGTCCACTTTGTAAAAGGGTCCCTGCTCGATCAGTTCTGTGTTGATATCATCCCTGATATCGGTAAGGACGACCTGGTCGGCACCGTACCGCGTACGAAGAGCGACAGCGATCTCCGATCCAAGCTGTCCGAGTGATCCGTTTATCAGAATACGCTTCATAGAGCTGCTCCATGGACGATCAGATTTTCTTGACTATTCTCTCAGCCAGAAGTACAATATAGTGAACTGATTTCATTATAGTGAATCTTATTCATTATGTCAAACTTATTTCACGATATGGAAAACGCATGAGCGTCATCAGGAGGGATCATGGAAAAGCCACCGATGGTCGGGAAGAACATCCAGCAGCTCAGATCAGATCAGAAGCTGACACTTAACGTGCTCTCAGAGCGCAGCGGGGTCTCAAAAGCGATGCTCAGTCAGATTGAATCAGACAAGGTGAACCCCACGATCGCCACGATCTGGAAGATCGCTCAGGGTCTGGGAGTCGAGATCCATACCCTGCTCGCCGGTGCTGCAGAGCCGAAACGGAAATTCAAGGTACACCGGTATGAGAACATCACCACCCTCGATACCGAAGAGGAGGGAGTGCACATCCATGTGCTCTCCCCTCTGAGCATGGTCGAAGACCTTGAGATGTACATGATGACCTTCGCACCGGGAACCAGCCTGCCCTCTGAGGCCCATTTCCCCAAGACAGAGGAGTTCCTGACCGTGATCAAGGGACAGGTACGGGTCACCGCAGGAGAGAACATCGCAGATCTGCGTAAGGGAGATTTCATCTCCTATCACTGTGACATCAACCACACCATAGAGAACATCGGCAGATCAGAGGCGGCCGTCCATCTGGTGGTCCGGTACAATCAGATGATCAAGAAGACCCCGTAGAGACACCACCGTACTACACAGAAGAGCCGCTGTGCGATCATCTCGTACAGCGGCTCTTCTGTGTTTCCGGGGACCTTCAGCGAAACTCAATCCTGATCACTGCCATGCCTGATGAACTGCTGCACGGCATCAGGGTCTGCCAGGTCCACATCATGTCCCTCACAGTAGCGGGTAAAGAACTCCTGCCAGGGCATCCCGCTGTGATCGGTATCGAACAGGAGCCTCATGAGCTGGATCACCCGCTTGAAGATATGGTCGTTCATACCGTGCTCCATCAGGCAGGCCTGGCGGGCGGCCTCATCACTGTCGATCCCAAGCACATGTTCGAAGAGTCCTGGATGACGCAGTGTTTCTGGTAGATCATGAAGGCTCTTCTGCGGCCTGTCTCGGTAAGCGTGATCACCCCGTACGGTTCGTAGTTGATCAGCCCTTCGCGTGAGAGGGTCTGCAGAGCTGAGGTGACACTGGGGTTTCTCACTCCCAGGTCCTCAGCGATATCCTTGACCCGTACCGCCTCCTTCTGATGGATGATCTTGTAGATCGATTCTAGATAGTCTTCCTGATTACTGGACATTTCCAACGTCATCATCCACCTCTCTTCACCTCTTGCCTTCGGCGGCAGATCGTATCATCATAACAGGAGCCATGCGGTATGTACAGCAAGCTTGCATCTGCTCACACATTCCTATATACTCCCGCCATCATGCATAAGAACTATATCAAAGCCATCATAGCCTGCCTGCTCTGGTCCACCGCCTTCGCCGGAGTGAAGGTGGGTCTGCAATACGCTTCCCCGCTCTATTTTGCCGGCATCCGATTCTTCATCGCAGGCATCATCGTACTGATCATCTCCGGTAATCCCTCAGGACTCATCCCCTTTCTCAAGGAACACTGGCCCTTGCTCTGCTGGTGGGAAGTCTGCAGACTTCGATCATGTATGGACTCTATTTCAACGGTATCAACCTGCTGCCTGCAGGGATCGCCGCGATCATCGTCGGAGCAGGTCCGCTGATCTCAGCGATCACCGCCCATTTCACGCTGCACGACGATCGGCTCAATGCACAGAAGGTGGTCAGCCTCACCGTCGCGCTCGCCGGGGTGGTCCTCATCAGCCTGGGAAGGAACACCTCCACCGCTGCCGGAAGGACTGAACTGCTGGGGATCCTCCTGCTGCTCTCATCGAGCATGATGAACGCCTTCAGTCAGGTCATCGTCAAGAAGAACCCGGTAGACCCGATGATGCTCAATGCCTCACAGATCCTGATCGGCGGGATCATGCTCCTGATCGCATCGTTCTTCATCGAGGGCATTCCCTCCCTCGCGCTCCCTGCGGTCTTCTATATCGCCCTCATATGGCTCAGTGCGGTCTCAGGGTTCTCGTTCTCCATCTGGTACACCCTGCTGCAGAAGCCGGAGATCAAGGTCTCTGAGATCAACATCTTCAAGTTCATCATTCCCGTCTCAGGGGCACTTCTCAGCTGGATCATATTCCCCGCGGAAGACCCGGATCTGCTGAGCGTCATCGGTATGATCATCATCGCATCCTCGGTGATCATCTTCTATGCCAGAAGAAGATGAGCTTCACATCCAGTCAGAATCCTCTTTTTAGAACTCGACCCCTTTCTGGGCAGCGACCTGCTGGTCGGTGAAGTGGTGTTTGATCTCCTGGATCTCCGATACCATATCAGCGAACCCGATCACCGCTTCAGGCATATCCCGTCCTGTGAGGATCATCGTAGGGAGCTCCTGCCGATGCTCCTGCAGCCAGCTGACCACCTCAGCGGTATCAAGCCAGCCATAGCTCATACCGTATGATATCTCATCGAGCATCACCAGATCATAGCTATGCGATCCTATGAGCTCTTTTACCCGTTCCCATCCGCTTCGGTAGTCCTCGATCGACTGCTGCTGGTCCTCCTGCTTCCAGGTGAACCCGTGACCGAAGTTCTCCCAGACGACACCGAGTCTCTCTGCCGTCCGGTACTCTCCCCAGTGACTGGGGTCGCTCTTTATGAACTGGATCACCGCACACTTCTGACCATGTCCCGTAGCCCGGAAGACCATCCCGAGTCCTGCAGTCGTCTTACCCTTACCGTTCCCGGTGAACACACATACAACCCGTTTCTTAATCATGCCGAAGACTATAACACATTTCACTTGCAGTTGCCATCAGTTGACCATATACTCTGTCCATGAAGATCAAACGAATAGACATCGCATCGAGTGCCGCGCTGTTCATCTATGCGGCGAGCATGGTGATCACCCCCATCTGCCTGATCAGCATGGCCAGGGAGTTCTCTTTCACCTACTCCGGAGGGGGAGCTCTCGGCGGAGTGAAGAGTTTTCTCATCCTCGCAGCACTGCTTGCCAGCGGGTTCATCGCCTCTCTGATCACCAAGCGCATAGCCGTGGGACTGGGAATGGTCATCGTCGGGCTGTCACTCATCGGTGCGGGACTCTCACCAAGCTACGAGATGGTCCTCATCTGCATGGTCATCATGGGACTGGGCAGCGGTCTGATCGAAGCCCTAACCAATCCCCTCGTCCACGATGCACACCCGCTCGAGTCCAACAAGTACCTCAACTATGTCAATGCCTTCTATTCCATCGGAGTCGTCGTCACGGTCATCCTGACCGGGTTCCTGCTCTCCTACCAAGTCCCCTGGAGAGCGCTGTTCATCGGCACGGGGATCATCGCGGTCCTCTCTTCGATCCTGTTCTTCCCCCCTGATGACCAGATCACCGAATCGGGAGAATCGGTCAGATGGAAGGACTGGGCTCAGTGTTTCAGTCAGCCGATCTTCTGGGTGCTCGCCCTCGCCATCTTCTTCGGCGGGGCTGCAGAAGCGGCGTTCACCTTCTGGAGTGCAAGCTATATCCAGGTGCACTTCACCACCCTGGCAGATGCCGCCGGGATCGGGACCGGTATCTTCGCCCTTGCCATGGCCATCGGCAGGATCGGTACGGGAAAGATGACCCGCGGTCACCACGGAGACCGATGGCTGCTGCTCTGGGCTTCGATCCTGGGATTCATCGTCAGTATCGGGTCTATCTGACCCCTCCATCGCGGTGTTCTACCTCATGCTCTTCTTCTCCGGTCTGGCAGTAGCACCCTACTGGCCTACGATCCAGTCGGTATCCACCAGTTTCGTCTCAGGCGACCATACCCTGCTGTTCATCCTGCTCTCATGTGCCGGGATCCCCGGGATCGGGTTCGCTACCTGGATCATGGGCTATTTCGGGGACCTCTACGGGCTGCAGAAGGCCCTGATCGTGATCCCGGTATCCTATGCGATCCTGATCGCGTCATTCATCCTCCTGCTGCATATGACAAAACAACAGCAGAAGTCCTGATCCTCACCGATCCCGCTTTACCGGCAGTCCACCCCGTGGTACACTAATGTTACATTTTGTAACACTAGTGAGGCACAGCATGAGAGACCGGTACCGATGGGAGGATCCTGCAGTATTCGCGATCGCAAAAGAGCGATCACATGCGATCCTGCTGCCCTATGACACGATTGATCAGGCCCTGTCCCCCGCCCTGAGCGGAGGACCTCATGCGGACCCCCTCGGGCAGGAGCCCGGTGCACGCTCCCCCTGGAAGCTGTCGCTCAACGGCAGCTGGCATTTCTCCTACAGCCCCACCTATGCACAGAGAGAGAAGGAGTTCTATCGACAGGGGTATGACTGCAGCAGGTGGGACCAGATCAGGGTCCCGGGGATCTGGGAGCTCGCCGGCTACGGGACACCCTACTACCTGGCCTTTGACTATCCTCCTGCGATCTCCAAGAACCGCTGGAAGATCCCTTCGATCGATCACCGCGATACCCCCACCGGGCTCTACCGAAAGGACCTGAGCATACCCGAAAGCTGGAAGGGACGAAGGGTCTATATCCACTTCGGGGCAGTGAAATCAGCTATGACCCTCTGGGTGAACGGAGCGGAAGTCGGCTACTCCCAGGGGTCGATGACCCCTGCAGAGTTCGACATCACCGGCTATCTGCACGGAAGCGAGACGACCATCAGCGTAGAGGTATGCCGCTACAGTGACGGTACCTATCTCGAGGATCAGGACATGTGGTTCTTCAGCGGCATCTATCGGGAAGTCTACCTCTACAGCGAACCTCCCTGCCATATCAGGGACATCCATGCCGTCTCTATACTTGATGAGGGATTCACTTCCGCAGCACTCAGCATCGAGGTCCTGGTACGAAACAGTTCCTCCGAGCAGGTCACACGGACCCTTGAACTCCTGATCACCCCCGAGGGGCAGAGGACCCGAAGCCCATCGCCAGCTGCAGCTGCAGCGCTGCAGCCGGGGCCGAAGCTACCGCAGTACTCGAAGGGACTCAGGAGAGCCCCGCACTCTGGAGCGCAGAGGACCCGGCACTCTACCGGCTGCTGATCATCATTAGAGACCCTGACGGGAGGATCATCCAGATCAAGACCCTCCGCCACGGATTCCGACGCTTTGAGATCAGAGACGGGAAGCTCCTGTGCAACGACCGGCCTCTGGCGATCAGGGGAGTCAACCGCCATGAGTTCGACCCGGTCTACGGCCATGCGGTCCCTCGTGAACGCTATCATGAAGATATTCGCATCATGAAGCAGCACAACATCAACGCCGTTCGCATGAGCCACTACCCCAATGATCCCTACATGTATGAGCTGTGTGATCAGTACGGGCTCTATGTCATGGATGAGGCTGATGTCGAGACCCATGGGGTCAGAAAACTGGGTATTCCGGGAAGGGACGAACGCTGGAAGGCCGCAGTCATCGACCGCATGGAGCGCATGGTGCTCAGAGACCGGAACTACAGCTGCATCTTCATGTGGTCACTCGGTAACGAGGCCGGCAGCGGACCGATCTTCCACGATATGAAGCTAGCCGCCCTGCAGCTTGACCAGACGAGAGCCTTCCACTATGAGGGAGACCTGCAGATGCACACGAGCGATGTGCTCTCACGGATGTATCCTGATGTGGAGGACCTCGATACGGTCGGACGACATGAGGATCTGAAGGTCTCCCTGCTCAACAACCTGCAGAATATCCTCTCAGCAGATCATAAACCCTGCCCGGAAGCACGCTACCGCGGCAAGCCGATGATCCTCTGTGAGTATGCCCATGCGATGGAGAACAGTCTGGGGAACCTTGATGAGTATGTACGCAGATTCGAGCAGTATGACCATATCGCAGGCGGCTTCATCTGGGACTTCGTCGATCAGTCTCTGCTGCAAACGAATGAGGACGGGACCAGCAGGTGGCTCTACGGGGGCGATTTCGGAGAGAAGAAGACTCACGGCTACTTCTGTGCGAACGGCATCGTCGCCGCTGACCGATCCCTGCACCCGTCGATCTTCGAAGTGAAGAGACAGTACCAGCGCATCGCCTTCTCCCATGATCGGGAACACAGCCTGCTCTCTGTGACCAATCGTTTCCTCTTCGATGACCTGAGCGGCTGCATCCTGCACCAGAGGCTGCAGTGTGACGGCAGGACTCTGGAGCACAGAAGGACCATCCTCTCGCCGGTCACGCCCGGTACCACCTGCACGCTGGAGAGCCTTGGTGAAGACCGCCCGGGCACGGAGGGAGAGCTCATCCTATCGGTCTCTCTTACCCTTGCAGAACAGACCTCCTGGTGTGAAGCAGGTCATGAGATCGCCTGGGACCAGTTCATCCTGCAGGGACACCCCTCTGCCGGTGATCTGGCGGTGAACCCTGACAGTACACCCCCGCAGCTCATCAGGGCTGGGCAGAGCCTGCAGGTTCGTACCGAGCGGGCCTCCTACAGCTTCGACACCAGCAGCGGTTCTCTGGTCTCCATCGATCTCGGGGCAGGTGAACTGCTCACAGGACCCCTTCGGGTGAACTTCTGGAGGGCCAGTACCGACAATGACCGGGGACTGTCGAACTTCATCCCCCGGCTGCGGCCTCTGCTGCCCTGCAGTGCAGCACGACGGGCGACAGAGCGGACACGCTGCATCAGCTGCACGGCAGAGACCAGCGGCAGTGCCCTGATCATCACCTCCAGGTTCACATCCCCTGCCTGCAGGACGGGTCTTGCCATCATCTGCACGATCGCAGGTGACGGGACGATGGGAGTACGCATGGAGGGACCCTCACTTCTGATGTGATGCGGTTCGGTCTCATCTGCGCGTTCGATGCATCCCTTACCGATGTGCTGTGGTATGGAAGAGGTCCCATGAATCCTACTGGGATCGGAAGACCGGGGCTGCGATCGGCAGGTATGCCCGGAAGATCGCTGATATGCCCCATCGGTATATGAGACCCCAGGAGAACGGGAGCAGGACCGATGTGCGCTATGCGCTGCTGACCGATCAGCAGGGTTCAGGACTGCAGGTCCGCTCAGCAGGGGAGCCGTTTCAGATGGGTATGATGCCCTGGTCACAGGAGGAACTGGAGAAGGCTGAACATAACTGGGAGTTGACCGATGGAAAAACGATCACTTTTACGATAGACTACAAGCAGCAGGGTGTCGGGGGTGATCTTCCGGGCATGCTGCATCTGCACGAGGAGTATGCGCTCAAGAGAGGGCGTACATGTACCTTGGCATTCACCATACAGCCGGTAACAGGGGAAAGAGCACATGGAAGAGTTGTCACCGCTACGCATGAAAAGGAAGCTTAATCTGATCGAAGTTGCAGAAGATTATTTCATCGAACACGGGCTGCATACCAGCACCATGGAAGATATCGCCGCTGCATCGGGTATCAGCAGACAGACGGTCTACCGGTACTACTCCTCAAAGGAGGACCTGGCCTTTGCCGTAGAGAACCGGGTACTCGAACGGCTGTTCACCCGCATGGGAGAGCTCTTCGGAGCTGCCTACGGCATGACGCTGGAAAACTCTATGAGATCTCCGATGAGCTCATCCCCCAGTTCGTCAAAGAGTATGAGCGGGAACTCAAGTTCACCGGGGTCTTCGATGCCTATTTCCAGCACTATCCTGATTCAGCCTATTACGAAGAGATGAAGGCCATCCTGTCACAGTTCGAGAACCCCTTCACCCAGCTGCTCGAAGCCCAGCAGCGGCAGGGGCGTATCTCGAAAGATATGAGCGCAGCGCTGATCGGGGAGACGATCTCCAACTCGATGCTCTCGCTCTGTCAGCGGGTCCTGCTCAGACGCGATACGCTCGAACAGGAGTACCGCATCGATCCGGTCTCACTCGTTCCCATACAGATGAAGCTCTTCATCAAGGCACTGATCGCATCCTGACAGGCAGAGAGCCCGATCTGCCGGTATGACAGATCGGGCTCTCAGTCTCTATAGATCACTCCTGTCCCTCAGATGCTACTGCAGGAATGCATCGATGGCCTCTGCACTCTCTCTTCCCCGTGCGATGGCCCGGACGACCAGAGATGCACCGTTGACGGCATCACCTGCGGCAAAGACGCCCTTCTTCGAGGTGCGGTACTGCTCATCGACGAGGATGTTCCCCCGCTCATCAGTCTCCAGTCCGAACCCCGAGACCAGAGGCGAATCCCGATAGGGTACGAACCCCATGCTCAGGAGCACCAGATCCGCATCCAGCAGGAAGTCAGCCCCCTTGATCTCGGTGAAGGAACCGCCCTCCCATGCCAGCCGGGTGCATCCCACTTTCACGACCCTTCCATCTGTACCGTAGAACTCCTTCGTACCGATGCTCCACAGCCGCTTGGCTCCCTCGTGATGGGAGCTCGAGGTCCTGAGGATCGCAGGCCACTCGGGCCAGGGGTTCGATACCAGCCGCTCCTGCGAGGGCTCTGGCAGCAGTTCTATCTGGGTTACCGATGCGCAGCCCCGTCGGATCACCGACCCGACACAGTCGGAGCCGGTATCACCGCCACCGATGACCACCACGTGCTTCCCCTTCGGGTCGATGAGCTGATCCTCAGGGATCGTATCACCCAGGACCAGCTGTGTCTGCTGGGTGAGGAACTCCAGTGCCAGATGTATCCCCCGGTACTCGCGTCCGGGTACGTTCAGATCCCGCGCCAGCGGGGTCCCTGATGCGATGAGGACCGCATCATAGTTGTTGTTTATGTATCTCGGAGAGATGTCACGGCCGACTTCGACCTCGGTCTCGAACTTGACCCCTTCGGCCTTCATCTGTTCGATACGACGGTCGATGACCGACTTCTCGAGTTTGAAGTTCGGGATCCCATACATCAGCAGGCCGCCGATCCGGTCAGACTTCTCCAGGACGACCACCGTATGACCCTTGCGTGCCAACTGCTGCGCAGCAGCGAGTCCGGCAGGACCGGAACCGATGATCATCACCTGTTTTCCTGACTTGAACGTCGAGACCTCCGGGACGATCCATCCCATCTCCCACCCCTTCTCTGCGATCTTCAGCTCGATGTGCTGGCAGGTAGAGGCCTCACCATTGATCGCCAGGGTACATGCCGCTTCACAGAGTGCCGGGCAGATCCTTCCGGTGATCTCCGGGAAGTTGTTCGTCGACTGCAGCAGCTCAAGAGCTCCTTTCCAGTCATCATGATACAGGGCATCTGAGTAGTCGGGGATACGGTTGCCCACCGGGCAGCCGTACATATGACAGAACGGCACGCCGCAGTCCATGCATCGGTTCGCCTGCTGTCTGATCTCCTCATCTGAGAGCATCCCCTGCACGGGATCAAAATCCCGGGTTCGCTCTTCGACAGGTCTGTAGGCAGGACTCTGCCGTTCTATATGTAAAAACCATCATGTTTAGCCATCATAGACCTCCTCGGTCGCTGCCAGGGTCTCATCGTCCCGGTCTTCGTTCATCTTCATACGTTCGAGCACCTTTCGGTAGTCGATCGGTATGACTTTGACGAAGAGCGGCAGCTGAGACTCCCAGTTCTCCATGATCGTCGCGGCAACCTGCTGCCGGTCAGATCGACATGCTTCTGGATCAGTGTCTTGAGCACTCGCTTGTCTTCTGAACTCCAGACCCCCTCCAGTTCCACCATATCGAGGTTGCATCTGGTGTCAAAGAGCTCTGAGGGGTCATAGACATAGGCTATGCCCCCGCTCATACCTGCTGCGAAGTTCTTGCCGGTAGATCCTATGACCACCACCGTACCTCCGGTCATATACTCGCAGCCATGGTCACCCACACCCTCGACCACAGCGGTAGCCCCGCTGTTTCTCACGGCGAACCGCTCGCCGGCCATGCCGTTGATGAAGATCTCACCCCCGGTAGCACCATAGAGCACGACATTGCCGCAGATGATGTTCCGTTCAGCCTTGAAGGTCGACCCGGTGGTCGGGATCAGTACGATCTTCCCTCCGCTCATGCCCTTGCCCATATAGTCGTTCACATCACCGCGGAGGGTCAGGGTCACGCCCGGTGCCAGGAAGGCTCCGAAGCTCTGACCTGCCGATCCATCGAAGGAGAGATCGACCGTATCATCGGGCAGCCCCTCGGGTCCGAACTGCTGTACGATCCGTCCACTGAGAGCAGCACCGACAGTCCGGTGGATATTCCGTATGGAAAATGAGAGTGATCGCGGGACCGGGTCCTTCCAGAAGGTCTTGAGCCCCTTCTCTATCGCCCTGTCCAGATCGGTCACGACCGGAGCGGCGTGAGTCCCGCCGAAATGCAGAGGAGGATGATCCTTGAGATGCTCTGCATGCAGGATCTTCTCCAGATTCACATGGTTCGCCTTCCACTTGTGGATGGCAGGCTGGAAGTCGAGCAGATCGACCCTGCCGACGAGCTCTTCTACCGTCCTGAACCCCAGCATCGCCATATACTCTCTGAACTCCTGTGCTATGAAGCGCAGGAACGCCTCTGCATAGTCGGCCTTACCGCAAAATTTCTTTCTCAATTCAGGATCCTGGGTGGCGACTCCCACAGGGCAGGTGTTCAGATGACATTTTCGCATCATGACACAGCCGAGCGTGATCAGCAGTGAGGTGCCGAAGCCGTACTCCTCCGCACCGAGCATGGTCGCTATGGCCAGGTCCTTTCCAGTCTTCAGATGTCCATCGACCTGCACGATGATCTGATCGCGCAGCCCGTTCATGATCAGGGACTGCTGGGTCTCGGCAAGTCCGAGTTCCCAGGGAAGGCCCGCATGCCTGATAGCCGTCAGCGGCGATGCACCGGTCCCCCCGTTCTGGCCGGAGATGAGCACCCGGTCAGCCTTGGCCTTGGCAACCCCTGAGGCGATCGTCCCGACACCCGCTTCTGATACGAGCTTCACCGAGACCTGTGCGGTGGTGTTCACCGTCTTGAGGTCCTTGATCAGCTGTGCAAGGTCTTCGATAGAATAGATATCATGATGGGGAGGCGGTGAGATCAGGGTCACTCCCGGGGTGGTATGGCGTATCTTCGCGATATAATCGGACACCTTCGCTCCCGGCAGCTGCCCGCCCTCGCCGGGCTTGGCCCCCTGAGCCATCTTGATCTGCAGTTCATCAGCACTCATGAGATACTCGGTGGTGACACCGAACCGTCCTGAGGCGATCTGCTTGATACGTGATCGCCGGGAGTCGCCGTTCGCGAGCGGTCTGATCCGCTCGGGGTCTTCCCCGCCCTCACCGCTGTTGCTCTTGGCGCCTATCCGATTCATGGCGATCGCGACGGTCTCATGGGCCTCTCTGCTGATCGATCCGATCGACATGGCCGCAGAGACGAAACGACGGGTGATCGATTCCACCGGTTCGACCTCTTCGAGCGGGATGGGGGTGCACGCCTTGAACTTGATCAGTCCCCTGAGTTCCCCGTTCTCTTCATAGGAGGCATCCATCAGTGAGGTGAATTCCTTATAGACGGCATAATCGGCAGTCTTGGTCGCATGCTGCAGCTTGTAGATCGCCTCGGGAGACCAGTAGTGTCTCTCGCTGTTCCTCCGGTACCGATAGGACCCACCGGCTTCCCTCAGTCTCGGCATCATCCCTCTGGAGGGATAGGCACTCTCGAGCCGGTTCAGGACCTCCCTGCTGATCTCCTTCAGTCCGATCCCGCCGATACGCGAGACCGTCCCTGCGAAGTACTCATCGATCACATCGCTGTTCAGCCCCACCGCTTCGAAGATCTGGGTGTTGAAGAAGCTGTGCAGTGTCGATATACCCATCCTGCTGAAGGTCTTCAGCAGACCTTTCTTGATGGCATTCACATAGTTGTCAGATGCGAGTTCAGGTGTGAGGTTCCCGAGTTTTCCGCTCTCTGCCAGATCCCTCACGGTGGAGAATGCCATATAGGGACAGAAGGCATCACAACCGAAGGCCAGATAGAGCGCGAAGTGAAAGACCTCCCTCGCCTCTCCGGTCTCGACGATGATCCCGATCCTTCCCCGCAGTCCCTTTCTGATCATATGCTGATGCAGACCGGAGACGGCGAGCAGCGACGGGATCGGTGCTCTCTGGGCCGATATGTTCTTATCGGTGAGGATCAGCAGAGAGATCCCCTCTTGAGCCATCTGCTCGGCCTGAGCGAACAGTCCTGAGAGGGCGAGCTTCAGCTGCTCTCCAGTCTCATCAGGGGTGAAGGTGATATCGAGGTCAGCACTCTTGAGATCCTCATGGCTGTTGTTGCGCAGCCGCATCATATCACGGGTACTGAGCACCGGATGACTGAGCTTGAGGCTCCGATACTGCGTCTGATCGATATCGAGCGGATTGCTCTCGTTCTCTATATAACTTTCGAGCGACATGACCAGCTGCTCACGCAGCGGATCGATCGGGGGGTTGGTCACCTGGGCGAACATCTGCTTGAAATAGCTGAACAGCAGGGAGGTGCGGTCAGAGAGTACCGATAATCCAGTATCATTCCCCATGGATCCGATAGCCTCCTGTCCCTGTTTGGCCATGGGAGTCATCAGGGTCTTGAGATCCTCATCGGTATACCCGAAGGCTATCTGCTTCTGCAGCAGCTCTTCCTTTGCCATCTTGGGGACCCCAGAGGGCATGAACAGCCCTCGGAGCTCGATCTTCCGGTCCCGTACCCATCTTCTATAGGGGAACTGCCGTGAGAGTTTTGCCTTGATGACATTATCGGGGACGATAGCATGCTGCTGCAGATCCACCAGGAACATCTTACCCGGCTGCAGCCGACCTTTGCTCCTGATACTCCCGGCAGGCAGGTCGACCACCCCGGTCTCAGAGGCCAGCACGATCAGTCCGTCCTTCGTGATGGTATATCGTGCAGGACGCAGACCGTTCCTGTCAAGGGTGGCGCCGATGTAGCGCCCGTCGGTGAAGATCACGGCAGCAGGTCCGTCCCACGGTTCCATGATGGTCGTATGGTACTCATAGAAAGCCCGTTTATCGGCACTCATCTGTATCTCGGAGGAGTATGCTTCGGGGATCATCATCATCATGACATGGGGGATACTTCTGCCTGCCATCACGAAGAGCTCGAGCACGTTGTCGAAGATCGAGGAATCACTGCCTGTCTCATCGATGATGGGCGTGATGGTCTCAAGATCACTGCCGATGACGCTCGAGGACATGAACCCCTCACGGGCACGCTGGCGGTTGATGTTGCCCTTTATGGTATTGATCTCCCCGTTGTGCGCCAGATAGCGGAACGGCTGTGCGAGCCGCCACTGGGGAAGCGTGTTCGTACTGAAGCGCGAATGCACGATACAGAAGGCACTGGTGAAATACTCATCAAGCAGATCGGGGTAATAGGCAGTCACCTGGTCTCCGGTGAGCAGTCCTTTATAGACCATGGTGGTATGAGAGAGTGAACAGATGTAGTACTGACTGACATCAAGGTCAGCGATGGCTGCGATGGCCATGTCTATGCGCTATGCAGGATGAAGAGCTTTCTCTGAAGGACTGAGCATCATACTCCTGCATCTCCAGAAGAGCTGTTCGACAGTCGGCTGGGTACTCAGGGCAAGGTGACCGAGAGTGCTGTCGTCAGTCGGGACGGTCCTCCAGCCCAGCAGGGTGAACTCCCCTGCTGCTATCACATCTTCAGTGATCTTCCGGCATACTGCGGCCGCGTGTTCATCAGAAGGCAGGAACAGCATACCTGCCGCATACCTGCCCGCTTCAGGAAGCGTGAAGCCTTTGATCTGTCTTCTGAGAAAGGCATCCGGGATCTGTATCATGATACCGGCACCATCTCCGGTAAGGGAATCCCCGCCGACCGCACCACGATGCTGCAGATTCTTCAGCACCTGGATACCATCGGCGACGACCGCATGCCGGGGTTCCCCGTCAAGATGGGCTATGAAGCCTACACCACAACTGTCGTGCTCGAACGACGGTTCATATAATCCATAGGAACCGAGCCTTCCAGAAGCATTGCGGAATCCCGCAATTGGTTTACCTGCTTCGTTTTGTTGCATATATTCCCCTTGATTTGTCTGTATATTTATACAGTTTTTATGCATATACACCTGCTTATTTTGCATAATATGCTGATTTCCGGCATTTGGTCAATAGAGTCAGGCCTCACCACTCTCATTACAGATCATTATCATATCTACAATTACAGGAGGTTTTTTATGTATTTTGATATATAGATGTAAGAATTTTAGGTTTTACGCATAATGAAAAAAGAGATGAGCGTATGGGCAACCCGATACCACTCATCTCTTCTGCTGCTCGTCTGTTCGGCAGCTCTTCCTGCACCAGAGGCTAATACTGCTGTGCAGCCTTCTGGGACTCAGCCTTCACCTGTTCAAGTCGCTTGTACTCCTTGTAGGCATCGGGCAGACCGGTCGAGTCATAGACATCCTTGATCACGGCGATCGCAGAATCGAACTGACCGAGGACTTCATAGACGATCGCGGCATTGAAGCCTGCCGAAGTATTGCCCGATTCATACCACATCTCCAGATAGAGATTGAGCGCATTCTTGTACATCGAGCTCTTGATGAACTCCTTGGCGGTCTTCGATCGGGGATCCTTGGATTTATCATCCTTGATGTTCCGGTATTCACGGACATAGTAGGGAGCGAGTTTCCTGCTGATCTGGGTCTCGAAACCCCGGGCGATCTCTTTATAGAGGTTCTCAAGAGAGGGGGCCTGGAAGGTGTCGGGATCCTTGATGAAGGTACTGTCCCGCTTCCGTCCTGAGAGGTATTCGGTCGCCAGGATGGTCCCCTGACGTACATCGACCACAGTGTAGCTGATCCCGAGTTCCACCTCCTGGATGAAATAGGCCTCGATCTGTGTATCATAGACTTCAGTCTCTTCGTTCCAGATCTTCTTCTCCCGCTCATCCACGGTCTCTGAATAATCCATATCCTCTATGGTCCCCAGGATCGCGGCATCGACTCCCAGACTCTCATACAGCGATCTGTTCGAAAGGAGCATCGCAGTGTTATAGTTCTGGAACGGCCTGAGCTGATCAGGTCTGATGATCGTGAAATAGCCGGTCCTCCCGAGGGTATTGATCGTGCGGTCAGTCATATACCGGGCGATCTCATCATCGAGATAGAGCCTGAACCCGGTAGAACCGATCTCCTGTGACCCGAACAGATAACTGAGGATCAGTTGCCGGCAAAATACTCTTTGGTAAGTTCATAGGGTTCATAATCGAAGACTGCAAGGTCCGGTACTCGGACATATTGACCTCAGCAGGCTTGAGTACATCAAACGCCACAGTCGTGGAGCATCCGGTCAGCGTGATGATCAGCACCAGCGAACTGAGGATCAGTACAGATAACAACTTTTTCATAGGTTCTCTCCAATGTCTTTCTTATAGTGAAGTATAGCATGGAACACGGTCGACTCACACTGTAAAAACCCTCATCGCAGAGCGATGGGGTCCATTCAGCCCGGGTGCTGCCATCCACCCATAGATGGTAACAGACAGGGACAGGGTACGGTTACACCCGAAGCAGGAATATCATACGCTTTTTTCATGCTGCTTCTCTAGCCATTCGCGGACCGTTCGCATAGGATAGGATCATGAAAAGGTCAGTGGTATATATGACAGCACATCACACACCGGTCGGGACCCTCTATCTGGCAACGACTGACCGCAAGAGGCTCTCTCTGTGCTCTGAGACCCCTTCATCAGCGGCAGTGCACAGGGTGAGCGATGATGAGATCGACATCCTGCAGAGATCCTGCAGAGCTCTTGATGAGTATTTCACCCATACCAGGACCGACTTCCATGATATACCGCTGCAGCTTGAGGGCACCGGATTCCAGCAGCTCATCCGAAGGGTCCTGCAGGACATCCCCTATGGGCATACTGTCAGCTACAGAGAACTGGCAGCCGCTGCCGGCAGGCCGCAAGCTGTCAGAGCTGCCGCAGGTGCTATCGCCTCCAATCCTCTGCTGCTGTTCCTGCCCTGCCACCGGGTGATCAGAGCCGACGGGAGTCCTGGGGACTACCGCCTTGGAAGGGATCTGAAGGTCTTTCTGCTTGCATGGGAACGATCTACTGCAGTCTCATGAGGACCAGATGCCCTGCTCTATCAGCTGTCTCTGTGCAGCTGCTGCCCAGCCTCGATTGGCTGCAGGACTTGCCGGGGAGGGATGAAGTATCCAGGCCACTTCCGGGGCTGCTGCTGATGGGTCTTCCCGTTCGGCGACCAGTGAGATGAGCTTCTTCTGAGCATACTTACCCACACCCACGAGCCACTGCGGCTGCAGGAGCGTGATCACCTGCTGCAGATACCGGTCACAGAGCTCTTCGAGCGGTGCTCTGTCAGCAGCCGGCAGTTTGTCGGGAGTGAGATTCTTCCCGCTCGCTTCCATGAAGACCAGAGGACAGTAGTTGAAGACCGCATGGTCCTGAAAGAAGTGCGGGGCATCAGTGAACCGCTGCTGCATCAGAGCCCACAGCCGTCTGCCGCTGACCTCACTCCTGGTCGTCGAGAACCCGGTGACAGGTCGTTTGGGATGTTCTACTGCCGGTACTCCCACCGGCTGCTCGATCTGCAGCCAGTCCCGGACTGCCTCGATCTCCCCAAAGGACCCCTGTCTGCGCCATACCCCAGGGACCGGGGTTCATACCCAGAAAGAGGACCCGCTTCGTTGAGGTGATATACCGCCTGATATAGGTCTCATGCGGCAGTCGGGCATACGCAAGAGGATTGTAGATCGTCAGATCCTCACGTGACCAGTTCAGGGATGAGACCGCACGTGAGAGTTCGGTCGTACAGGCGATCAGCTCATCATCGATGCTCTGACAGGACCTCTCAGTCATGATCCTTCCCCTCCTGGTACCAGCGGCGTCCCACCTGAGCGATACCGCGTTTTCTCGATACGGCAAAGAAGGCGATGACCACGAAGACCAGATAGGCAAGACTCAGCAGCACCGCATACCAGAAGAGTTCAGGCCTCTGGGAGGTGACACTGTAAGCCGGCAGGTTGATGCTGAGGATCAGCGGGATGGCGAGCAGGAAGGTCAGTCCGCTCGAATACATATAGTCAGAGGCTACCGGTGTCTCGAATTCAGGGTCAACGACACGCAGGAGTGCAAGCCCGGTGGGCATCGTACCGGTAGAGGCTCCGAAGATCACCAGCGCACGATGGAACTGATGGTCCACGAAAAGACGTGAGCAGATCCAGGGAAGGGAGAAATAAGCCATCAGACCACCGACGGTCGTCAGCAGCACGATGGGAAGCCAGTACTGTGCGACCACGACCAGGGAGATGGAGGCGATGGAGGCTGTCACCATCATGTCGACCGAGACCCCGGAGATCCTGGTCAGCGTACCGCTGTCCAGGACATAATGCACATCGATCTTTCGCATGATACCCTTGACCATCATAGCGGTCAGGGCTGAGAAGATGAAGTTGATCCCCCACAGATTCACTGCAAGCTCATTGCCAAGATTCCCGAGCAGCGAGAGCAGCAGGGTCAGCAGATGCAGCAGTCCGAACGAGAGCAGATAGACGCCGAAGACGAACGAGGCATTGAAGGTCATCGAGTCGATGGCCTCGGTCTCGGTACAGAGATACCCGGCTGCCGGACGTCTGGCCTTCCTGCCGAGGATCCCCCCGCTGGTATCCTTGTCTCTGATCTTCTGCACATCCTCCTCACTGATCCAGTTGCGCTTCAATCCCATATTGATCATGAAGATACCGCCGAAACAGCCCCAGAGGAACCCGATCGCGGCAAAGGTCAGCCCCGCAGAGCCGGCTCCGGTGAACCCGAACGCTTCCCATGCCGCTCCGATGGTATAGGCCTGTCCCGGTCCGAGTACGAAGCCAAGAGGCAGGGAGAAGCCGATCGCAGGGAAGAGATCAGGCATGACGGTCCTGATGAGCACGAAGGTGATCAGCAGCCCCGCCACACACTGGAGGGCATACTGCGAGAGGACGCCGATGGTGGTCGGGAAGATCCGCTTTCTCATAGCCTGTGTGGCCTTCTGCGACTTTCGCAGGGTCATGGCGATGAAGGAGAGGTTGAGCAGATGATAGACCAGTTCACCGAGTACGTTCGTGCCTAGGGCGAACCTCGGTGCGATGAAGTTATAGAAGACCAGCAGGATGAACCTGCGGTGAGTGCGTTGGGGATGAGATACTTCTGAAAGATCGTACCTTGGCCCGGATGAACGAACCTGCGATGAGTGCCATGGACAGGATCCCGAGATGAATGAATATGGTCCAATCGTAATGCATGGAGGCCTCCCTGTGCGGTCAAACGGTTATTGCTGTGAGACTGTCATCCTTTCCGGCAGAAACGATCGCTTCGTACACGGCAAGGTATTTATAGGCTGATGTCCTCTGGTCGGGGAAATGGAGCCGGTACATACGCTTCTCATAGTAGAACTCCAGATTCCTCTGCAGTGCGACAGCCAGTGATTCGATCTCTTCCAACTTGAAGAGCGTCACACCCTCAGGCCTGATGACTTCGATCCCGCGGGTACTCATGCGGACACCGACGGTCCCGAGCACCTTCATCCTGCTGTCACGGTAGCCGGAGAACATGCGTGCCCTGTCTTCAGGAAAGATCGCCTCTTCTGGCTTCCACCAGGCACTGAGGACCCTGCGTTTGAGTTCTTCATGCTGCCAGGAGTTCCAGTCGGCCACTGTCGGGAAGCCTTCGATACCCTCGGGGTATTGGAAGAAGCCGTAGATGTCCATATGTGCCGTGTAGCCGCAGGCGCTGCAGGTCAGATCATTGCCGTGCGAGGAGAGCAGCCCTGCCGCACCGCAGGAGGGACAGAGATAGAGCACATGCTCCACATGTTCTGCCCGCCGGTCACTGGCGTAGATGATCTTATGGGATCGCTGATACTCATCGGCATCATGATAGAGCCTGCTGTAGAGCATCTCATGGATCTCCTGCACTTTCATGGAGGAGAACTCCTCAGGCATGATGGGATCCTGATAGGCGATGACCATCTTCCCCCGCCTTCGCTTGGGACTCCACCGCGGAAGCGTGTGATAGCCCCCTTCGAGGGTGCAGAGCACCACAGGCACCTTGAGCATCCTCACCAGTTTCGCCGTGGCATAGAACAGCGGCAGGCTTCGCCCGTCCCAGGTCCTCTGACCTTCGGGGAAGAGCCCTACCACCCCGCCGCGGCGGACGGTCTTGGTGATCTGTTTGATGGTATAGTAGTCGGAACGGGATTTCGTCTTCGAGATGGTCCCGATCATGCGCCTGAGCAGGAACCGCAGATACCGGTTCCTGAACAGCGTGTCTGCCGCGACCCAGTGTATATGACGGTTGTGCATCAGGGAGATCAGGATCGGATCGAGCGTGTTCACATGATTCGAAAGCAGTATATAGGGAGGCTTGAGTCCGAAGACCGGCGCCTCGTTGGCCGTCGTGATATTGTACATCCTGCGTACCGGTATCCCGTAGGTACTCTTGACGAATCTCACAAAACTCATGGAAGTAGCGATCTCACGATCAGTCTGCTGGTGCTTTTTCATGTATCATTCCCATAGTACGTATTATAGCAATAGTACCCCGTTACCCCTGAACATGCAACAGAGAGTTTTTTCCTTCGTACGGGATCATACCCGTGCTGCATGTTCAGGATAGCGGAAGATGGGAACAGGAGGAAGCGTCAGGACCTGCTGTGCACGGGTTTTCATGAAGTTCTCATCAGAGAAGCTCACCCCGGATGCTGAACGTGCAGGTGATCAAGCCGGTTCGTAGCTCTGCAGATCAGAGGAATCACGTATGATCGTACGTATGTCAGAGACGCTCATCTGAGGATGATCGTGGAGGATCTGCAGCGCCGCGGTACCCAGAGAGGTCGCCTCTACGGGACCTGCGATCACCTGCTTCCCGGCACGGTCGGCAGTCATCTGATTGAGATGGTCGTTCCGTGCCCCCCCGCCGATCATATGGATCACCGGATAGGACTTGCCGGTGATCTGCTCGAGGTCGGCGATCGTCGAAGCATAGCTCTCAGCCAGTGAGGCATAGGCTGATGCCAGGATACGGCCGGTATCAGAGATACCGGTGATCGAGCGCAGCGTACCGATCATCGAATCAGGGTTGTAGAGCTGCTCATCGTTCGGATCGAAGATCTCAAGTGCGGGGTCATCCAGTGAAGAGCGGGACATCCCGATGAGCTCTTCCCAGCTGTAGGCTCGTGAGTCACTGAACTCCATCTCCCGTTTGATGTTCTCCAGAATATGCATACCGGCTGAGTTCTTCAGCAGGGTGATCGTTCCGAGCGCTCCTCCCTCATTGGCAAACCCCCGTTCGAAGACCTCACTGTCGATGATCGGCTGCTGCAGTTCGGTACCGATGAGCGACCAGGTCCCTGAGCTGATGAAGACGAAATCCTCCTCCACCGTCGGGACCGCCACCACCGCGGATGCCGTATCATGGGAGGGTACACAGATGGCAGGAAGACACTCTGTACCCAGCAGCTGTGCGATATCCTCACGCAGCGTCCCGCGGATCGTACGATGGGCGACCAGCGGGGAGAACAGCTCCCTGTCCAGGGAGAGCTCCTCGAACAGCGGTTCACAGTAGGTCTGTGTTCTCATATCGAGCAGCTGCATCGTACTGGCGATCGAAGTCTCCGAGTTCATCTGACCGGTGAACAGGTAGTTCAGCAGGTCGGGGACGAGCAGCAGATGTGAGGCGGCAGCGAGGAACTCAGGAAGCTCCTGCCTGATCCCCAGCAGCTGATACACCGAGTTCATCGGATGATTCTGAATCCCGGTACTGAAGAACATCCTGCGCTGATGATCGGCATCGAGGGTATCCATACCGATCCTCCCCAGAGGATTCCTGTAGCACAGCGGATTGGTCAGCAGTTCGTTCGAAGCACCGATGAGACCAAAATCGATCCCCCAGGTCGAGATCCCGAAGGATCTGGCATCCGGGGCCCGGTCGAGGGCGAGCTTGAATCCCTTCTGCATCTGGTAGAAGATGTTCAGGACATCCCAGAACTCATAGCGATGGGCACGTATCGAGCGGTTGGGTACCTGATGGACGACCTCGGTGGTGATCCGTGAACCGTCGAACGAGCTCAGGACGGTCCTGATCGACGAGTTCCCGCAGTCGAAGCCGATGTAGTGACGTGTTTCAGACATGAATACTCCCCTTTCTGTGATCTATGATGTAGTTGATGACCATGACCGTGATCATCAGGATCCCCCAGAGCGCTGTGGTCATGAACGAGCTCACCCGCATGAGGTTCAACCCGCTTGAGATCATCTGCAGGGTGACCAGCGCGATCACCAGACCGGAGACCCTGCCGAAGCCTCCATCACTGCTGACCCCTCCCAGGACCGCAGCCAGGATGGTCACCAGCAGATATGAATCACCGTAGCCTGCCCGTGCTGAGTTGAATCTGGAGATCATCACCAGCGCAGCGACTCCTGAATAGAGTCCTGAGATCACGTAGGTCTTGATCAGCACCGAACTGTTGCTGATCCCCGAGAACTTGGTAGCGATCTCGTTCGAACCGATCATGTACATGCCGAATCCGGCTGCGGTACGGTTGAGGATCACCGACATGATCAGGACCATGACGATGAAGATCAGCAGCGGGAACGGGATGAACAGGACCGTACCGTTCCCGATGAACCTGATGACATCGGGGAACCCGGAGATGACATAGCCTTTGGTGATCACGATCGCGATCCCGTTCAGCAGGGTCATGGTCCCGAGGGTCGCCAGGATCGGAGTGATCCCCACATAGGCGACGAGCACACCGTTGAGCAGCCCTATTGCCGCGGCGACCGCGAGTGCGGCACCGAGGGCAAGCAGTACCAGGGCACCGGAGGCCTGGTCGCCTCCGGAGGCAAGGATCAGGGCTGCGGTGATCCCTGACAGATTCGCCGTGGCGATGATGGAGAGGTTGATCCCCCGGTGAGCATGACGATCATCATGGCCAGAGAGAGGATCCCCAGCTCAGGCAGCTGGAATGCCATACTCTGCAGGTTGTTGATCGTCAGGAACGATCGTGGATTGATCATGACCATCAGCAGACCGACCAGCAGCATGATGATCAGCAGTACCGTTATTTCGTTCTTCTTTATCTTCATACCTCAACTCTCCTGTAGCGTATCTGCAGAGGCCCCTGCTGAGGGGGCACTCTCCCTGATATCGATCTTCGAACTGCTCTGCTGCTTCTTCTGCTTATAGGAGCTGAACCCCACACTGAGGATGACCACCAGTCCCACGAACACATCGTACCAGACTGCGGAGACCTTCATGAGGGTCATACCATTCTGCACGATAGCCAGCAGCATGACCCCGAGGAAGGTGCCGAAGACAGTCCCCACGCCTCCTGCGAGGCTGGCCCCGCCGAGGACCACGGCTGCGATGACATCGAGTTCCTTCCCCACGATGGAGTTCGGTGCGACGGTCTGCACGAGCAGTGCCTGGACGATACCCGCGATCGCAGCCATCGTTCCCATGAAGGCATAGACGAACACCTGAACGCGACCGACCCTGAACCCGACCCGTTCTGCAGAGATCTTGTCTCCGCCGACGGCATAGATACTCCTGCCGAGTCTGGTGTAACGCAGCAGCACGGCCGCTGCGATGAGCAGCAGGAACCAGATGATCGTCACCACCGACACGCCGAAGGCTGACCCATCCTGTATCCCGAAGGACCCTACCCGGATCTCCGCGAACGATCGGAAGCAGTCAGGGAGTGCATAGATCCACTTGCCTCTGGTGATCACGATGAGCAGCCCATAGTAGACATTCATCGTGGCTATGGTGGTTATGATCGGCGGGATCTTGAAACGGTAGATCAGCAGACCGTTCACAGCCCCAGGGCAGCTCCGATCAGTACGGCGAAGCCGAATGCCGTGATGATCGAACCTCCTATACGGAGAACGATCAGGACGGTCACATACTCTGCGATGGTGGCAACCGCCGCGAAGGAGATATCGATACCTCCCGATATGAGTACGAACAGGACCCCGATAGCCATGATCCCGGTGAAGGAGTAGCTCTTCAGCAGATCCAGGGCATTCTCGAGGGTAAGGAAGTTGTGATTCACACTGGTGATGATCACGCTGAAGAGCAGGATGATCACCAGCACGTACGTCTCATGACGCTGAAAGAGTTTTCTCATAGTGGACCCCTTAGACTGCATGAGATTCAATGTATCGCTGAATCTCTTCTTCGTTCGCTTCAGAGGAGATGAACTGTTTCAGGATCCTCCCTCTGTTCATGACCAATACCCGGTTACAGTTATAGAGCACCTCTGCGATCTCATCCGAGATGATGATCACTCCGACTCCCTCTGCTGCAAGGTGCTTGATCACCTCGTGGATACTGGTCTTCGCTGCGATGTCGATACCCACTGTCGGGTTATCGAGGATGAACAGCTTCGGTTCAGTGGCGATCCACTTTGCCAGGACCACCCGCTGCTGATTCCCCCTGAGAGGGTCTTCACTGCAGAGTCGACCGACGGCACTTTGATCTTCAGTTCTCTGACCCATCTGGCTATGCTCCGGTCCACCTGCTGTGCATCGATGCACTTCGATGCGGTGAGCATACGGTCGAGGACGGTCATGACCACGTTCTTACCGACTGACTGATCGAGCACCAGCCCCTCTACCAGCCGGTTCTCCGGGACATAGGCGATGCCGTGACTCACGGCCTGTTTCACCGTATCGATCACCACCGGTTCCCCATCGATGCGCATGGTCCCCTCATCGGGAGGATTCAGCCCGAAGATGCTCAAGGCCAGTTCAGTCCTGCCCGATCCGAGCAGTCCGGTGATCCCCACGATCTCCCCGGGATAGACTGACATGCTGATGTCCTTGAAGTTCCCCTCTTTCGAGAGTCCATCGAGTTCGAGCACCGGTGCTCCGGTCGTATCGGGCATCACATGATATGGTGTATAGACGGTGGTGGTTCCCGTCATGTAGTATTCTATCTTCTTGTCATCGAGTTCACTGCTCGGATAGCAGCCGATCTTCACTCCGTCCCTGAGGACGGTGACCCGCTCGGCCACCTGCATGACCTCGTTGAGTTTATGACTGATGAACAGGGTCGCTATGCCCTTCTTCTTGAGATCCACGACCACTGAGAGCAGTGCATCGACCTCTTTCTTGGTGAGCGCGGTCGTAGGCTCATCCATGATCAGCAGTCTCACGTCCTTGGTAAGCGCCCTGCAGATGGCAACGAGCTGACGGTCAGCCATCGACAGGCGTGAGACCGTCTGATCGAGGGGGATGCTGACCCCTATCTTATCCATCGCATCCACGGCGATGGTATGAGCCTTTTTCCATGAGACCCATTGGGTCTTACTGGAGACAAGCTCACTCATGGCGATATTCTCCTGTACGCTCAGGTTGGGAAAGAGGGAAAGATCCTGATAGATCACCTCGATCCCGTGCCGGATGGAATCCATCGAGTTGAGCTGCCCTGCCGGTTCTCCTGCAATCTCGATCTGTGCACCTGCTTCGGGCTGCTCCACCCCTGAGATGATCTTCACCAGCGTGGATTTGCCCGATCCGTTGGTCCCCGCCAGGCAATGGATCTCACCTTCACGTATCGAGAACTCAACGTCATCGAGGGCTTTCACACCGGTATACTGTTTATTGATATGCCGCATTGATAGAAACAACGTATCCATACTGCCTCTCTTTGATTTCATATTCACTCATCACTCATCACTCAGTATCTATGGAAAGAGCTTCAGAACACGATGGTCCTGAAGCTCTTCATATCTTCTACGATCTAGAAACCGAAGCTGTCCGCATTCTCTTTGGTGATATCCATCATGGCATTGACTTTGATCACATCACCTACGACCGACACCTCTCCGACTCCGGGGATTGATGTGAGTGTGGTGAAGTCACCGCCGTCAAGCATGTACTTGGCGACCCAGCTCAGCGAGTAGCCGGCATCTTTGGGATCCCAGAGGATACCTTTGGTCATGGAACCGTCTTTCAGGTACGGTGCTGCATGGCCGGGGATCACAGTACCGACGACAGTGACTGCTCCTGCTTTACCCTTCTCCTTCAGTGCCTGAGCGGCTCCCGGAGGTCCCAATGAACCGAACCCGACGATACCTTTGAGATCGGGATAGGTCTTGAGCAGTTCGAGGGTCTTCTGTTTTGACAGTTCCTGATCCTCTCCACAGGGGATCCTGGAGGTCACCAGATCAAGATCAGGATAGGTCTCCTGAGCATATTTCAAGCCTTCATCGACCCATACGTTATGCAGAGGGACGGTCAATCCGCCTACGAACACAGCATACTGACCAGAGGTCCCCATGCCTTCTACCAGCATGTCCCAGGTCCTCTTGGCAAAGGCGACATTATCGATCAGCTCGATATCCACATCTTTCCCGCTCTGATCGGGAGACTCATGTGTGAGGATCAGGATCCCGTTGTCACGGGCTTTCTTGAACACCGGTTCCAGCGCAGTGGCATCGTTCGGGGTGATGCAGATGGCATCCACACCCTTACTGATCAGGTCCTCTACCATCTTCACCTGCTGTGCAGGGTCGGCATCCGCAGGTCCTATCTGGTAGGCGTTGATCCCAAGCTCCTTCTCAGCCTGCATGACGCCCTCTTCCAATCGATTGAACCAGGGTATACCGGTAATCTTCACTACCGTTACGATCTCATACTCATCGGCAGTATCCTGACTGCCCTGAGCAAACAGTGACGGGGTACAGCACAGTGCCAGTACCAGCATCATCAATACACCGTATTTCATACTTCTCTGCATGAAATGACCTCCTTTACAGGCACAGACAGACTGTGCGCTGCTCGTTGACGATGAAACAGGACCCTGTACGTCCTATTTCCCTTGACCATAGTAGTTCTTCGCAAAGAACTGCATCGCTCTCATATCCTCTTCCGAGATAGCTTTCGGTTCTCCGATGATCGAAGCGAGGATGTAGGTATGGGCAGATTTCTCGACCACATGACAGATCTTCAGTGCTGACGGCACATCTGCTCCGACACATACGGTCCCGTGATTCGGTATCATCACGGCGTTGCGATCCCCAAGTCCCTTCACGACATTCTCTGCCAGCTCCGGGGTCCCGGGCAGTGAGTAGTCGCAGTTGATCACCTTGTCTCCGACGATCTGTACGAAGTCCTCGCTGATACCGGGGATATCCCTTCCGGTGACCGCGAACGCTGTGGAGTACACCGGGTGGGTATGGATGACCGTATGCACATCTGCTCTCTTGTTCATGATCGAGATGTGCAGTGCGAACTCGATCGAGGGCTTTCGTGTCCCCTCCACGATCTCCATTTCGCTGTTCATGACGACGATGTCCTCTGCAGTGATCTCGTCATACGGCATGCCGCTCGGTTTGATATAGATCAGTCCGGTCTCTGTGTCCCGGATACTGATGTTCCCCCAGGTACCGACAGTCAGCCCCAGTTCGACCATCTTGTTACCGGCATCGACGACCTGCTGTTTGTAGGCAGGTTTTATGGATCCGTTATGCATTCATATCTCCTTTCATGCTGTGCATGTGTTGATTTGTTATTATTTTAACTTATTTGTTAATCTTAAACCCGTTTTCACCTCCTGTCAAACCATATTTGATGTAATGTTAGATGTATCTATGGTATATGATTGGGATATGCTTATAATAGCATGCCTATTAGGCAGATATGTGATACCAGAGAATCTCTGCGGTCTGTGTGATAGTTGTGATGTTTTTAACATACAGTCTTTATCTTTTTCGGAAAGATTGGTATACTGCATGCATGTTCGCCGAGTGAAAGGCATATTCAGACATACACAGGGAATGCGATATGACGAAGACCGAACGTACCGAACGCATCAGGGATTATTTGAGGATCAACACTTCAGCCACGATCCAGGAACTTGCACAGATGCTGGATGTGTCCCATATGACCATTCGCAGAGATATCACTTCGTTATCGGAGAAGGGTGTACTCAGGATCATTCACGGTGGGGTCATTTTCAACGATGACGGTCACACTGACGGGTACCGCATGTCTCTCGCACGTGCGAACATGCTCGATGAGAAGCAGCAGATCGCCCGTAAGGCGGTATCACTCATAGAACCGAACGACAGCATCATCATCGATGCCGGTTCCACCGGTGAGCTGATCGCCACCTTCCTCCCTCAGGATATCCCCATCTCAGTGATCTGTTATGCATTGAACATCGCATCCATCGTGGCTCAACGACCGAACTGTACGCTGGTAGTCACCGGCGGCTACTATCATGAGAGCTCCATGGTGCTTGAAAGCCCTGAAGGGCTGGAACTGCTGAAGCAGAACCGGGCGAACAAGGCCTTCATCACCGCAAGCGGGGTCAGCACCTCCCTGGGCATCACCTGTTCGAACTTCTTCGAGCGGGCGATCAAGCATGCCGCTCTCAAGTCCTGCAGAACGAGTATCCTGGTCGCAGACTCCTCCAAGTTCGATATCATCAAACCGGGTCATTTTGCCGACATCGAAGATTTCGATGTCATCATCACCGATACGGGCATCTCTGAAGAGTGTTCGGCAGCTATCAGGTCGATGGAGCACAAGAGACTGTTCACAGTCGGTTAAAAATCTGCTTACGTTATGGTCTATTTTCTGCTGGTATGATACATTCCTGTATCATGGCGTATACAGGTATCATTTTTGATAAAGACGGGACCCTCTTCGACTACTACACGGTATGGGCTCCTGTCTTCAGAAAGACCATCTCGGGGATCCTTCAGGAGTTCGGCAGATCCGATGATGCCGGACTTGAACGGGAGCTGCTCGAGATGCTCGGCATCGGATCGGAGGCTATCAATCCCAAGGGCTGATCTTCGCCCATAACGGGACACTGATGCTCATGAAGCTCTTCGTCTTCAGCAAGCGGAACCGGCTGCCCTACAAGAAGCTGGTGAAGGCCTTCATGAACGGCTACTACGATTCTCAGGAGCTGATCAAGGCTTCTCTCCTGTCGAACTCCGATGGGACCCTGCTCCTGCCGCTGTTCAGGAAGCTCAAAGCACATGGGTATACGATCGGCATCGTGACCAGTGATAATGCTGAGAGCACCTCGATCTGTCTCGAGCACTTTCAGATAGAGCCTTTCATCGATATGATCTGCACCTATGATGACCACTACAAGAAGAAGCCCAATCCCCAGTCGTTCCAGGCCTTCTGTCAGCGATTCTCTCTGCAGCCGGAGGAGGTCGCGGTGGTCGGGGATGCCCCGGTGGACATGCGGTATGCCAGGCGCGGTAAAGCCGGCTATATCATCGGGTGATGACCGGATCCAAGGATATCGACAACCTCTCACGATTGGCCGATATCGTCTATCCCACGGTCCATGATCTCATAGATGACCAGAGGATCTTCGGACCTCCGAGTCCTGATACCAGCAGAGACGTGTGAAGACTTCACGGTCCCCGCTGCCGATCGCCGGCGGCATAGTATGATACCTGCCTCTTGAGTGCTACACAGACCATCACAGGGAGATTCGTTGCCTATGTTCTCAGCCGCTGCCGACATATTCATCTCGAACATCCTTCCGGTATTCCTGATCCTTGCAGTGGGATATCTGCTTGCCGTTCGTTTCACCCTCGATATCTACACCCTCACAAAGATCAATTTCTACGGGGTGACCCCGGCGTTCATCTTCGCATCCATCTATACAGCAGACCTCCCTTCGGGCATGATCTATATCCTGCTGTTCATACTCCTGTCCTATCTGGGAAACTATCTGGCAGCGGGCCTCTCAGGAAGGGCCGCCGGTCTGCCGAAGTCCGAACACAGTGCTCATATCAACTCCGTACTCTTCTATAACTCCGGCAATATGGGTCTGCCGGTCATCATCCTCGTCTTCACCGGGACCGCCTTCCTCGATCAGGGGGTAGCGATCCAGATCATGATCATCATGCTCGGGAACATCCTCGTGCAGACGCTCGGGTTCTCGATCGCCTGGAGCGGCACCAGAAGACGACCAGTGTCCGAGACCCTCAGGAACATCTTCACCCTTCCCTCTATCTATGCCACCGCTGCAGCCTTTCTGTTCAAGCTCGTCCCGGCAGATCTCACACTCCTGTTCTTCTGGCCTGCGGTCGAATACCTCAGAGCCATGCTCATCGGTCTTGCCCTGCTGACCTTCGGGGTCCAGCTGCGAAACACCCCGAAGAAGGCGGCTCACCCGGTGATCCTGCTGCCGGTATTCATCCGTCTGATCATCAGTCCGCTGATCGCTGTACTGGTCATCAGTATCTTCCCCTTCGATCCCTACACCTCCCGTGTGCTGCTCATAGGTTCAGCGATGCCCTCTGCGATCAATACCGCCCTCATTGCCGTTGAGAGCGGTAATGCCCCTGATTTCGCATCACAGGTCGTCCTGGTCTCGACTTTCCTGAGTATCGTGACAGTGACCGGAGTCATTGCTCTCAGTACAGTTCTGTATCCACTCTGATTTCGATATCATTTCACTTTTTCTCATTCTATCCCTATATTATACCTATAGGAGATTCAGCCATGGAAGAGAGACATATGCGACCACTGAGCAGCGAAGAGATCCAGGTCATAGAGCATAAGGGGACAGAGGCTCCCTACACGGGTGAGTACTGGAATCATTTCGATCAGGGTGTCTACGTCTGCAGAAGATGCGGAGCACCGCTGTACCGTTCAGATACGAAATTCACTGCTTCCTGTGGATGGCCGAGCTTCGATGAGGCCATCCCGCAAGCGGTCAGACAGCAGCCCGATGCAGACGGCATACGCACAGAGATTCTCTGTGAGGCCTGTGGAGGTCACCTCGGGCATGTGTTCACCGGGGAGCACTATACAGAGAAGAACAGCAGACACTGCGTGAACTCCCTCTCGATGCACTTCATCAAGACCAGACAGGCCCTGTTCGCTTCAGGCTGTTTCTGGGGACCCAGTACCACTTCGACCGGACACCGGGAGTGGTGCTCACCACCTCGGGGTTCAGCGGCGGGACCAGAGCTCAACCGACCTATGAAGAGGTCTGCAGAGGCACGACCGGTCATATGGAGACTGTAGAAGTGCTCTATGACTCTGAGAAGACGACCTTCGAGCAGCTTGCCAAGGTCTTCTTCGAGACCCATGACCCGACCCAGACCAACGGTCAGGGCCCTGATATCGGGAGCCAGTACCTCTCGGCGATCTTCTATCACAACAAGAGAGAGAAGGAGATCTCCGAACAGCTGATCAGCCTGCTGACAAAGAGAGGCTATACGATCGCCACCAGACTGCTTCCTGCCGGTCTGTTCTGGCCGGCCTCCGAGTATCATCAGCACTACTATGAGAAAAAAGAAGGAGTACCCTACTGCCATTTCTATACAAGACGGTTCTAGATGCGCTATACTCGGCTCCATGATACACCTGCAGCATGTCACGGTACGCCGTCAGAACAGACTGATCCTTGATGACATCTCCCTCGATATCGAAGACGGTGAGCATACTGCCGTCATAGGTCCCAACGGTTCGGGTAAATCGACGCTGGTGAACGTCATCACCAGGGACGTTCACCCCATACAGCGGGAAGGACTGGAGATGTCCTTCTTCGGTCAGAGCAGACCGAACGTGTTCGAGCTGCGCAAGCAGATCGGCATCGTCTCAGACCGTCTGGCCCTGCTGTGCAGGACCTCCTACCGTGCAGAGGATATCGTGCTCTCAGGCTTCTTCAGCAGCATCGGCATCAGTTTCAACCACCAGGTGACTGAACCGATGGTCACCCTCAGCCGGAAGCTCATGACTTTCATGGAAGTATCCCATCTTGCAGACAAGCCCATGAACAGCCTCTCCACAGGAGAGGCTCAGAGAGTACTGATCGCCCGTGCCCTGGTACATGAGCCGAAGGCCTCATCCTCGATGAGCCGGTATCGAACCTCGATCTCAGGACACAGCGACAGTTCAAACAGACCGTGCGGGCCATTGCCGATCAGGGGAGGACCCTGCTGATGATCACCCATGATCTCTCAGAGATCATCCCCGAGATCGATCATCTGATCATCCTCAAAGAGGGCAGGATCATCGCCCGTGGTGACAAGAGGGAACTGCTCAATGCGAAGCTGCTCTCAGAGGTCTATGATACGAAGGTCTATGTCGACAGTCATGACGGATGGTTCAAGGCCTGGTGCTGAGGATCACCTCTCAGTAATCATTCTTTTTCTGAATTCGCATCGGACTGGTATTTCGTAGCAGCACCGAGAACGGTCTCTATGAATTCATGGCTGGACCTGAGCTGGGCCTTGAGGTTCGCTACTTCGTGGGAGAGGTTCTTTATCTGTTCCCTTGTCGCTTCGGGAATATCCTGGATTCTGGGTGTTCTATTCCTTTTGCCGGGTTCCGATGACTTGGGAATGATTTCTCCTGTGATGGAATCGACTCGACCCACGTATGTCTTCTTTGTCCGGACCTTCTTGGTCTCCGGATCCCTGAAAGAACGCGATTCATAGGCATAGGTTATCCCGTTCTTGGGGTTCGTGTGATAAACGATGCATGGCATAGGTCACCTCGCAGAAAATGTAAGTACGTAACGCTACAACATGTATGCTCGAGGTTCAACTGATATACTTACATTATCACCGTTATATTGCAAAGTAACGGTCACTATTTAACTCTATTATAACAGTTACTAAAAAGCTGTACTAGCCGTCCTGACAGCCATACCGAGGCTGTGGGGCATCAGCATCAGAAGAGATCGATCGCTACTCTGGCCATCAACAGAACGGTGTATTTGCTTACTGCATTCATCAATATCTGTCACTTTTTGCTTATCATGGTATACAATATACCACATATGTCATATACTTACTGTATGAAAAAACTCTTTGAACGATCATTGAATCAGATACAGCGGACTACATCGGGGTTCATTCGTAATCTTGAGTCCTTGATCAGCTGGGATGCCCGGTTGATCGGTATTACCGGATCACGAGGCTGTGGGAAAACGACACTGATCCTGCAACACATCAAGAAGGTCTTCAGCTCCCCATTTTCGGAGGTATTATATGTGAGTCTGGATGCTCTCTGGTTCTCATCAGGTTCTCTCTCGGATCTAGTAGATCATTTCGTCAAGATCGGAGGCACCCATCTATTCCTGGATGAGGTTCATAGTTATCCAGGTTGGTCGAAAGAGGTTAAGAATCTCTATGACTCTTACCCTGAACTCCACATCATCTTCACAGGATCCTCCTTACTGGAACTGCATAGAGGAACAGCCGACCTGAGTAGAAGAGCGTTGATGTACCATCTTCCCGGACTATCGTTTCGAGAATTCCTGTCCTTGGAGACCGGCAAGGACTTCCCTATTCTCTCGCTGGATCAGGTATTGGATGATCATCTTGTTTCAGCAGCGTCGATCCTCGAACTCGTCAGACCGTTCAGATTTTTTCAGGACTACCTGGTATATGGGTATTATCCCTACTACCTTGAGGGAAAAGAAGACTATCCCAGGAGGTTGGAGGCCACGATCTCCATGATCCTGGGGCAGGAACTCCCTCAGCTTCGCGGGATTGATCCATCATACATCCCGAAGCTCAAACAGCTTGTAGCGATCATCGCTCAGAGCGTACCATTCCTTCCCAATATCTCAAAGCTCAGCGAACGGATCGGGATCAACAGGAACACATTCCTCTCCTACCTGCATCATCTTCAGGATGCAGAGATCCTCCGTCTCCTCTATCGAGATACCCAGGGAATAGGTCTCCTGCAGAAACCTGAAAAACTTTATCTTGATAATACGAACCTCATGAACCTTCTCCACCACACCTCCCCTGAGATCGGCAACGTTCGAGAGACTTTCCTGGCAAACCAGTTGAGCCAGATCGACCAGATAACCTACCCTCGACAAGGTGATCTATGCATCAGGGACACCATCATCGAGATCGGTGGGAGGAACAAGAAACGTAAGCAGATCCAGGGGATCCCTGATGCCTATATCGCAGCTGATGAGATCGAGTACGGTCATGGGAAGACTATCCCGCTGTGGTTGTTCGGCTTCCTGTATTAGGCAGAGATCTCGTCCCTGCACCGTTACCTGAAAACGTATATATAAAAAAATTGGGTCTAAAACTTTCGGATCTGAATCTTTCTCCGTGTACTGATCTGAGTGATGAACGGTGTCACAGTCTTGTGTCATCGAACAGAGCAGACCTGGAGAACCACGCAGGGGACCAGACGACCAGATGCTGCAAGCATGCAACGGCTGACATGTGATATATACAACCTGAACATCCTGTTACGAAACGGTTCAATCATCCTCTGTTGTAGCATCTCGATTCCAGAGAGGCTGTATATCTCAGGGATTACACGCCAGAAGTTTCAGACCCTAATTTATATGATCAAGGCTCCCGGATAGGGAGCCCTGAGTTTGGAAAGTTACAGCTTAATCACACGTATGTGTAAAAACCTGCGCTAGAGCTTGATCCTGGCTCCTACGGCGAAAGCCTCATTCTGCTTATGGCCGGCATAGGTGCCCATCTCTCTGCTGTAATAGGCTGCATTGACTTCCAGCACGAGCAGATTCAGGCCGACACCTGCAGTGAAGTACCCCTGATTGATCCCTCCGCGCAGTTTGATCATCCTCAGCAGAGAGATTTCAGCCCCTGCATGGATGTTCTTGAAGACTGAGTCACGCGCTGCAGCTGCGGGGTCGCTGTAGAAGGTGTGGGTATAGTCAGCGGCGAAGCGGAAATCGATGAGTTCCTTCTCCGGTGAGTCATACCCTACGCCTGCTGTCAATGACATGGGGATCACATACCCGTAGTCTGTCAACTCGTCTGCAAGAAGCAGGTCATAGAGGACATAGGCATCGGTTGCCGCAGTGAAGGAGTCTTCCAGTCCAGCGACGGTCTGATTGGCCGTGACGAACTGAGTCCACCGATGTCCTTGAGCGCAGCTCCGATGGTATACCCGCTGGAGAACTCCAGGATCGCACCGGCATCGTAGCCATAGCCGATACTCAGTCCCAGAGGATAGGCGGCCGGGTCGAAATCTGATGTCTCGGAATCATCGAGCAGCTCCAGGACTGTCGTGATGGAGATGGGATTGACCGGTCTGAGCCGTACGATACCCCGCACATCAGCTCCGAGGTGAAGGGTCGCCCCGTTGATGGAGAACCCGTGAGAGAGTCCGGCTGTCAGAGAGGAGGTCACCACCGGTTCTATGAACAGTGCCACCGCTGAGCCCTCCTGGGTGACATTGAGATCCACATCGGTAAGGAATCCCAGCCCGATGCCGAAGGCTGCGAATCCCAGCCCGGCATTGATGTTCGCTCCGGTACCGTTCTGCAGGTCAAGGCCTTCGAGCAGGACCGTAAGATCATCGGTGTACTCCGAGATGTCTCCTCCCTGGATCAGTCCCATCCCGAGATCGATCATGTTATCTGTGGGAAGGAAATAGGGTCCGACCGTCACCGATGCGAAGGTCAGCTGCCCACCCTTTCTCGACAGGCCTGCCGGGTTGGTGAACAGGGAATCGAACCCGCTTGCGATGGCCGTGTTCGCACCACCCATGGCTTCGATCGTCGGTGAGAGGATCAGCGCCGGTGCATCATCGATCACCATCACCTCGTCTGCGAACACCGTTGCACTCAGTGCGATCAGTATCAGTAAGCTTATGCCTAGTCTTCTGCTATAGTTCATCCTGCCCTCCTCCTACAGCTCATTCACAGCTGTCATGATCTGATCGAACAGCGACTGTGAGCTATCGAGCAGTCCCACCAGTGCGATCAGCTTCTCCAGATTTTTGATATCCTTCTCGGGTCTCACAGGCTCGCCGCTGTCGTTGAGGATGCCTGCAGATATGGCAAAAGCCTCTGCGAAGGCCTCACCCTCAGTCCCGCTGCTGTAGGTCATGACATCAGAGAAGAAGGTTGTCTGTAGACCATTGGAGAAGGTAGTATTGGTATAATCTGCAGGTATGAGATCTGCCAGATAGGCGAAGGTGATGCGCATGTACTCACCATCGGTATCTTCATCTACCATCTCGATGGTGATCGCATCCTCAGCATTCATGAAGCCCATGAGTACCGGGAGGTTGATGACCCCGAGTGTATCATCTTCATCGACCATGAAGGCATAATCTGTCAGGATGCCGATGACTGACATCAGTGCCATGTTCAGCCCGTCACCATTGAGACTTCCCCCCGCAGTCAGATACTGAGAACTGATTCCCGATACCGTACCTGCTTCATCAATATCAAGGGTTGAAGCAAAGGTCCTGCCAGGCTTAGCCATGGCGTTGAAGGTACCGATCGTCGTATCAATGGTATCGATCGACAGGTGAGAGGAGAAGATCTCGAAGACGCTGTCAAGCACATCGGATTCGATGTCCAGGTCTGCATACTCAGGCATATACTCCCCGAAGCTCTCCCAGAGGCCGAGGCCAGGTCACTACCGTTTCTCACGGAGGTGTCCCCATTGCTGCCGAGATGGATATCGGCGAAATCGAGCAGCTCTGCCAGAGTGATCCCCGAGCCTTCAGTCTCTCCGATGGGGATGACGATCTCAGAGAGGTCTGCCGAAGTGGTTTCGCCGCTCAGGTCCATGACCGACCCCGCAGCTGATGTATCATCGACCACGAACGAAGGACCTGTTTCATCATATACCAGCACGTAGGACTGAACAGTGCCGCCACTCGTATGCCCATCGAGCACCAGCTGCACGGAGGATGAGAGATACTCATAGGTAACAACACCCTCTCCTGTTCCGATATCAAGAGACCGCTCTGATGTTCCGGAGTAGCTGTCTATGGCACCGAAGATCTCAAGCAGCAGTGAAGCGGTATCCTCTACCAGCATCTTGGCATCAGGGTCCTTCTCCAGTCGTACCTTCACGGCAGTGGAGGCAGACTGCTGGACCACAGTCCTGAGTCCGTCTATATCACCGGGGGTGATGGCCTCTCCATATTGTTCTCTGACGAATTCCTCGAAGGTCTCAGGTGGATCTGCAGGATCTTCAGGATCTTCAGGATCTTCATCGAGACTGATCCCCAGTTCATCGAGGATGGCATCGAGTACCGCATCGAGATTATCAGCGAGCAGCTCAAGATCCCCTCCTTCAGCAGCAAAGTCATCAAGGGTGTCACTCTCAGCCATCTCGGCTATTCTCTCGACGTAGGAGACGATCGCGGGGTTCACTTCCACTGCCACCGGGTCGTCTTCTTCACCTTCACCCTCTTCCTCTTCGATGATCCTGAATGGAGGGGGATCTTCCGGATCAGGGTCTTCCGGGTCTTCCGGGTCTTCCTGATCCAGGATCAGCTGACCCTGCTCATTGGTAGTCCCTTCGGGCAGATCCTCATTCAGTTCCGAACTCGTGTAGAGCGGAATGTCTTCAAAGCGTGTGAAGATGTTCACATCGCAGCCGCTGAGTATGATGATCACGGAAATCAGGATGATCAGTGATCTGGTGGCATGTTTCATGGTTCCCTCCCCTTCAAAGGTATCTTTCAGATACTCCCCTGCTATGGTATATATAGTATAACCCTTCTACTGTAATAATGTTACTACTATTCTCATCATACATGATACCGTCCGTTTATGCCAGTATGAATGCGGTTGTCAAGAAAGAACTCGACAACTGCTCCAATCCCTAATACTATGGTAGGAGCGAGTGATCCGACGGCAGCTTCAGGATAGTCGGTTGGAGATCTCACTGCAGGACAGGTTTCATACAGGGACAGGAGTGCCATGGGTAGTACCGAAATGCTGATAAAAAGATCGTTTCCGATCCTCATTCCCCGCGGGAGACACCGCATCCTCGGTATCCAGCCGCATGCGGATGATCTTGACATCTCTCTGGGGGCTTCGATCGCACAGCTCTCAGCAGAGGGTGCACAGATCACCTACCTGACTGTGACCGATGAGCTTGGGACAGGAGCACAGCTCCCCCCGGGGGTGCACAGTGTCCGCAGAGATGAGCAGCAGGAAGCTGCTTCCCTGCTGGGCGTAACTGACCTGAGGTGGCTCGGCTACGGGGATGCAGGTGCCTGGACCGAAGATCAGCTCATGAGAGATCTGGTAGGTATGATCGAACTGATCAGACCCGATATCATCCTGGCTCCAGACCCCCATCTGCTGTACGAGGCACATCCTGATCATCTGAAGACCGGCAGGGCCGCAGCCGCAGCTGCGATGCTCTACCGCCATCTCCCTTCCGGGAGCATGACGGCAAAGGCTCCAGAGACACCCGATGGACATCCCCTGAAAGCCGTGGGGTTCTACTATACACCACGGCCCAATGTGTTCATGAGATGCGGAGCATTCCGAAGCAGGAAGCGGGCAGCCCTTGAGAGACATAGATCACAGTTCAGTGAGCAGACACTCGAAGAGCTGTGGCGCTATGACGGGCTGCACAACAGAACTCACAGGATGAGGGACCTTTTCTCCTACCGTGAAGGCCTGAAGATATTGCCTCCGATCCTCTTACATTGTATACCTGAGGCAGCAGACTATTGAACTCTAGGAGTACTATGACACCCACGGTGACCTGGCTTGGACATGCATCATTCAAGATCTCCGGTACGAAGACCGTCTACATCGATCCATGGCAGATCGCATATGCCCCGCATGATGCCGATATCATCCTGATCAGCCACAATCACTATGATCACTTCTCCATCTTCGATATCGAGCGGGTGAGCAAACCGACGAGCATGATCTTCGCCCCCGCATCGGTGATCGATGAACTGAAACGGGGCAACCCGTTCAGACCGGGGGACCACGCACAGGGAGAGGAACTCTCGATCACCGGCATCCCGGCGTATCACAAGAACAGTCCGGTCCACCCGAGACAGAAGGACTGGCTGGGATTCTTCATCAGCATGGGTGGCAAGACGATCTACTATGCCGGTGATACCAACATCATCCAGGAGATGCAGACGATCGGGCATACCGATCTGATGCTCGTCCCGATCAACGGTATCCATACCCTCACCCCCAAGACCGCCCTCAAAGCGTGCAGCATCATCCATCCGGTCCATGCGATCCCCTACCAGTGGGGGAACTGCTCGGGACCGAGGCAGAGGCACAGTACTTCGTCAGTTACGCACGATCGACGAAGGCACACCTGCTGCAGCCCGGTGAGTCATTCACCTTCGGATAGGACTCTGCCCCCCCCCTCACCACCTGAGATCACGGGATGCCATATCCCCATCGAACATCATACGCTAACTGCGAAGGCCTCCTGCCGTGTTCGCTATTTGTCTTTACACGGCTGTTGCCAAGTGATAGCATACCTTCATGAATATACTGATAACAGACACTACCATCATACCCATGGCAGGAGATCAGCGGCTCTGGTTCTCCGGTGATATCGGGATCACAGACTCTCAGATCGCCCATGTGGGGACCGTACCGGACTCCTTCCAGGCCGATACGGTCATAGATGGTTCGAACTCGATCGTACTGCCGGGACTGATCAACGCCCATAATCATCTGAGCATGACGCTGCTTCGCAGCTATGCCGACGACATGGACCTCTTCAGCTGGCTCCACGACAAGATCTGGCCGATCGAGAACCGCATGACTGCCGAACATATCTATCACGGGTCCCTGCTTGGAGCGGCTGAACAGATCAAGAGCGGGATCACCGCCTTCGCCGACATGTACTTCCATCAGGAGCAGACCATCAGAGCTGTCCTTGATGCGGGCATGCGGGCGAACATCGGAGCGACCTTCATGGGGGACGAGCAGGCATCGCTGCAGCGTGTCGGTGCCTACCGTGACCTGTTCGCCGAGTACGACGGATCAGGAGACGGCAGGATCGCCATCGATATCGCCCCGCACGCGATCTACACCTGCGGCGGCAGGACTCTGGAGATCGCCTCTGATCTGGCAGCTGAACTCTCCTGCAGGCTCCATATCCATCTGTCTGAGAGTCTGCAGGAACAGGCAGACTGCTTCGATACGCACAGGATGAGTCCGCTTGCCTACCTGCACTCCCTGGACTTCTTCAAGGTCCCGACCTATGCCGCTCACTGCGTCCATCTTTCCAGGGAGGATCTCGAACTCTGCGGGCAGCTGGACATCCATGCAGTGCACAATCCCACCAGCAATCTCAAACTGGGCAACGGCATAGCCCCGATCACCGAGATGCTCAAGCGGGGTATGCATCCTGCCCTCGGCACCGACGGGGCCTCAAGCAACAACAACCTGAACATCTTCGAGGAGATGCATCTCGCATCTCTGATCCACAAGGGCCAGACCGGGGACCCCACCGCAGTCTCTGCGTATCAGGTACTGCAGATGGCCACGACCTATGGTGCTCAGGCACTGGGGATCGATCAGCGGACCGGGTCCCTCGAACCGGGCAAGGATGCAGACCTGATCATGATCCAGACCGATGTACCTCATCTGCAGCCGATGCATGACCCGATCGCCGCAGTGATCTATGCCGCTCAGGCTTCCGATGTGCAGACGGTCATCTGCCGGGGAAGGATCCTGATGCATCAAAGAGTCCTTCAGACCCTTGATGAACAGGCGGTTATAGCTCATGCTGTAGAGGCAGCAGAAGCTCTTACCTCATGACAGAACCCATACAGGAGAGAATCCATGAAAACTATGCAGGAGACCTTCAACGCTCTTGAATTCACCGATGCAGCACTGACGCTGCTCGACCAGAGAGTCCTTCCCACGAGACTGGAATATATCGTATGCAGAGATTATCGTGAGGTGGAATTCGCCATCAGAGATATGATCGTTCGGGGAGCACCGGCGATCGGTGCGACCGCCGCCTATGGCTACTACCTGGCTGCCTGTGAGTTCTCAGCTGCAGCAGACCGGTCCGCATTCATGACCCGGCTCAAAGAGGCCAGCCTCTTTCTCGAGCAGTCCCGTCCCACCGCTGTGAATCTGCGCTGGGCCCTCAGGCGGATGCAGACTGTCGCCGATGCGGCAGTGAAACAGCCGATGGACGAACTGCTCTCACAGCTCAAGCGCGAGGCAGATGCCGTGAAACAGGAAGACATCGATACCAACCGGGCCATCAGCAGGATCGGGAATGATATCGTCCCCGACCATGCCACGATCCTGACCCACTGCAACACCGGGGCCCTGGCCACAGCCGGCTGGGGAACTGCTCTGGGGGTCATCAAAGAGGCCGTTCGTTCGGGTAAGGAGATCTTCGTCTATGCCGATGAGACCAGACCCAGACTCCAGGGAGCACGGCTGACCGCATGGGAACTGATGCAGGCAGAGATCCCCTCGAAGCTGATCTCAGACAGTGCGGCAGCGACGCTGATCCGTGACGGCAAGATAGACTGCGTCATCCTCGGAGGCGACCGGGTCGCCGCAAACGGTGATGTGTGCAATAAGATCGGGACCTTCATGCTCTCTGTGGTCTGTAAAGCCTACGGAGTACCGTTCTACAGTGTCGTACCGGTCACCACCATCGACTTCGAGATCGAGACGGGAGATGACATCCCCATAGAAGAACGTGATGCACAGGAGGTGACCCATGTGGAGGGCGTGCGGATCGCACCAGAGGGTATGGCGGTCTACAATCCGGCCTTCGACGTGACCCCGCACCAGAACATCACCGGGATCATCACCGAGGCGGGGATCATCAGACCCCCGTTCAAAGAGCATATCCAGAAGATCAGAAAGGCCTATGGGATCTGACATGAAAGACGAACAGAGACACCACATCGAGACTGATCTCATGCATGGGGGTGCCGAGGTACCCGGGAATGCGGACAGGGCCCTGAGCCCAGCGCTCCACATGAGCTCGACCTTCACCTTCGATTCCATCGAGCATGCCGAACAGGTCATGTCCTTCGAGAGTCAGGATTACGTCTATACCAGAGGCAACAACCCCACCCTGCGCCTGTTCGAACAGCGGATGACCACCCTGGAACAGGGCAGTGCCTCCATCGCCTTCGCCTCCGGCATGGCGGCGATCTCTTCCACCCTGCTCGCAGCTGCAGGGCCGAAGGGGACCGTGATCATCCACAAGACGCTCTACGGATCATCCTACACCCTGGCAACAACCCTGCTGCCCAAGTACGGCATCACCTGCATCACCGCCGACTTCACCGATCTTGCTGCCCTCGAGCAGCTCCTTGCAGCACATCCTCAGTCCGTACTCTACTTCGAGAGTCCCTGTAATCCCGATCTCACGATCCTCGATATCACAAAGATCTCTGAGGCCGCCCATCGATACGGATCGCTGAGTATCATAGACAACACCTTCGCTTCCCCCTTCCTGCAGAATCCCCTTGCCCTCGGGGCGGATGTCACCCTGCACAGTGCGACCAAATATATCTGCGGTCACGGGGATGCCCTCGGTGGTGTCGCCACCACCCGGGACCCCGAGCTCGCAGAGCTCATCAAGTTCGGGTACATGTGTGAACTCGGAGGGGTGATGAGCCCATTCAATGCCTGGCTCATGCTCAGGGGACTGAAGACCCTGCATGTTCGCATGGAGCGGCACTGTACCAATGCAGCAGCTGCAGCACAGCTGCTGAACAGTCATCCGAAGGTGGAGCAGGTATACTACCCGGGTCTGGAGACCCATCCAGGACATGCTCTGGCTAAGGAGCAGATGAGAGGGTTCGGTGGAGTGATCAGTTTTGAGGTCAGAGGCGGCTTACAGGCGGCAAGACGCTGCATCAACGCGTTCTCTCTGGCACAGATCGCCGTGAGTCTTGGAGACTGCGAGACGCTGGTCCAGCTCCCCGCAGCCATGACCCACCGGGGATATGATCATGAGAGACTCAAGGAGTTCGGGCTTACCGAGAGCATGATCCGCATCTCTGTGGGTATCGAACACAGCGATGAGATCCTCGGAGATATCACCCGGGCGCTTGAGACGATCTGATCCCACCAGCGCCCGGGTGTATCACGGCTACTGCTTGGACACCTTCTTGAGGGAAGCCACCATCCCCGCGATATCGGAGAGATCGGTGGGGATGACCAGGGTACTGGACTCCTTGGCGATCTTACCGAACTCCAGCAGATACTGTTCAGCGATCCGCAGACTGACGGCCTCAGAGCCTCCGGGCTGAGAGACCTCCTGTGCGATGGCATGGATACTCATGGCAGTCGCCTCGGCGATCTGTCTGATCTCTGCCGCCTTACCTGCTGCCTCGTTGATCTGTTTGATCTTCTGCCCTTCCGAACGGAGTTCGATCTCACGCTTGGCAGCTTCTGCCACGTTCACCGTCGCCTGTTTGCGGCCCTCTGATTCAGCGATGACCGCCCGCTTCTCGCGTTCTGCACGCATCTGCTTTTCCATCGCCTCTTTCACGCTCTGAGGCGGTGTGATGTTCTTTATCTCGTACCGGGTGATCTTCACTCCCCAGGGATCGGAGGCCATATCGACAGCCTGCACGATCTCCGCGTTGATGTTATCGCGCTCTTCGAAAGTCTTGTCGAGTTCCAATTTGCCGATGATGCTCCTCATCGTCGTCTGTGCGATCTGTGACGATGCGAACATGTAGTTGTCGATCCCATAGGATGCCCTTTTGGCATCTATGACCTTCAGATAGAGGATCCCGTCCACCTCCACTGCGACATTGTCACGGGTGATACAGGTCTGCGACTCCACGTCGACGGCGACCTCCTTGAGTGTATGACGGTAGGCGATCCGGTCAAGGAACGGCATGAGCACGTGCAGCCCTGCAGTGAGGGTGCTCTGGTACTTTCCCAGCCGCTCGACCACGAACGCACTCTTCTGCGGGACAATCCGCATACTCGAGATGATGATCACAAGCAGCAGCACTGCCAGACCGATGTAGACGAATATCATAGGGACACCTCTTGTTGGTACAGAATATCTGGATTCACAGCTGCTCTGAGCTGTCAATGCTCTCTACAGTGAGTACGAGCCCGTTCCTTCCGGTCACGCGAACCTTCTCGCCCGCTTCGATCACCTGATCGGACTCCGCCGTCCAGGTGGTCCCCCCGAAGAAGACCGCACCGGGATGATCGGCGGTGATGCGAACCCTGACAACGACTACCGCGCCGATCGCTTCATCACTCTCCTGTTCATCCGAAGTCTTCCGATTCAGGACACGCAGTGCATAGCTGCGCAGCAGCAGCACTGATGCGACTGATACGATCAGGAAGATCAGCAGCTGTAAGGTGAGAGAGAGCGGCAGGAAGGTAAGCAGCAGTGCGGTGACCCAGGCACCGATACCGAAGAAGACGACGATGACACCGGGAGCTGCGAACTCCAGGAGGATCAGGGCAAGCCCTGCAAGGAACCAAAGTAATGCACTGCTCATAGACATCATCTCCTCGATCGATGGGGCACGGTACGATACATGTGCCATACCCTCTCTGTGTCATACACAGTATACCGACAAAATCTCAGGTTTACCAGCTTTTACTGCAGGATGTCGGTTTGACCACGTCCCCTTTTGCTACTATACTCTCAAGCGAAGTCTCACGGGGGACTTGTAACGAAACAGATCATCGAAGAGGAACTACCATGCACATCCGCTCTATCGTACTCACCTCATTGTTCGCCGCACTCATAGCAGCAGGAGCCTACATAGCCATCCCGCTCGCACCGGTGCCCATCACATTGCAGACCCTGTTCGTCATCACCGCAGGACTGCTCGGAGGAAGGAGGATCGGGACTGCTTCAGTCGGGATATATCTTGCCGCAGGAGCTATCGGTCTTCCGGTCTTCTCAGGAGGGACAGGAGGTATCGCACATCTGGTCGGACCGACCGGTGGATTCATCTTCGGCTGGCTGCTCAGTGCCTTCCTTGCAGGACTCTTCTCTGATCTGGCAAGGAAGATCATGCATGCTCAGAAGGACCCGGAAGCGGGAGCTGAGCATCAGCACTCCAGATCGGTCATGCTGCTGCTGATCCTGGGATCACTCACCGCTGCAGTATCTGTCTATGTCACCGGCCTTCCCTGGCTCAAGTATGCAGTCGATCTGAGCTGGCAGAAGACCTTCGCCGTCGGGATGATCCCCTTCCATTCCCGGAGATCTGCTCAAAGCAGCAGCAGGCGTCGCTATCGCACGGGTGTTCATCCGAAGGATCGACACCTTCCTCGATACCGAGGGAGCCAGATGAGCCAACTTGAGGTCCGGGATCTCTCCTACCGATTCCCGGACGGGACCCATGCCCTGCAGCAGGTCAGCTTCACGGTGGAAGAAGGGAGCTTCACGGTGATCGCCGGCAGAAACGGCTCGGGAAAGACCATCCTGCTGAGGATACTCAACGGACTGATCAAGCCTACTTCAGGGGACGTGCGCATCGAAGGGATCGATGCAGCGGCACATCCGTATGAGGCGCGTAAGAAGTTCGGACTGGTCTTCCAGCAGGCTGACAGCCAGATCGTAGGTCAGACCGTCAGCAGGGATATCGGCCTTCGGGCTGGAGACACCGGTGTCTCGAAAGAGGTGCTGAAGGTACGGGTACAGCAGATGCTGGAGATGACCGGTCTGACCCCGCATGCCCACCAGCGTCCGAGGACCCTCTCGGGAGGAGAGAAGCGCCGTCTTACCATAGCCGATGTCATGGCAGTCTCTCCTGGTATCATCGCCCTTGATGAACCGTTCTCAGGTCTCGACTACCCCGGAGTCCTGCAGGTCCTGCATCAGCTGGTGCAGCTCAACCGCTCAGGACATACGGTGATCCTCGTCACCCATGACCTTGAGAAGGTCCTCGCACATGCAGACACCCTCATCCTGATGGATCAGGGGCGCATCGCGGCGCAGGGACCGGTGCTGGAGACTCTCCCGGCTGCCGCCTCCTGCGGAGTACGCATGAGAAGAGTCCCCACCGCGGAGACGATCAGGGATATGACATGGCTGAACGACTGATCTTCCATTATCATGACCGCGATACCCCGCTTCACCGTCTGGACCCGCGTTCCAAGATGTTCGCGATGGCAGTACTGACGATCATGGTGTTCAACCTACCCCGGCGGGGCTGCTGCTGATCATGCTCTATACGGCAGCAGGCATCATCATTGCCGGCATGCCGATACGTGAGTACCGCAGGGAGTCTCTCTTCTTCGGGATGTTCGCGCTGATCATCTTCCTCACCCGCTGGTGGGGCTCCTCGATGCCGCTTGATGCTTTGTTCGGGTCCCTGCGCTTCCTGACCATCGTGCTCATCGGGATGCTCATGACTGAGACCACCTCACCGGATGATATGGCACTGGCACTCTTCTGGCTGCTGCGCCGGTTCTCACGCAGGGCGGCCTATGGGGCGGCGGCACGGCTGAATCTGACGGTGAGCTTCTTCCCCGTCATCTTCGATGCCGTACAGGAGATCTCAGAAGCCAGGAAGTCCAGGCAGGAACAGCGCCTGCGCAGACCGCTGCAGCGCATGATCTCGATGAGTACACAGATACTCGATGTGATCATAGACCGGGCAGAGGAGATATCCTATGCGCTCGAATCAAGAGGCTTCCGGGAAGATATCCTGCACGGGGAGCTCTCATGGGGCAGACGCGATACGCTGTTCCTGCTGCTCTCGACGCTCTGCTTCACTGCAGCGACAGCCGCCGTACTCATCCCATGATCTTCATCGACCCCCGGTAGATCGACACATCGGTGGTGATGATCATCGCCCCCTCTTTGCGATCGAGGTCTCCGGTGATCTTCTCTATCCCCTCGATGAGTTCGTGCTCCCGCTCTGCCGGGATCAGTGCCATGATGGTCTTGCTCTGATTCTTCCGTTCATTGAAGAAGCCGATGAAGGTGGCAAACAGCGGGATATTCGATATGTAGGCCCCCATCCCCGAGGATTCGGTGATGGTAGCCCCATCGATCCCCTCCTGGATGAAATACTCCAGGATATGATAGAGAAAATCTTCCATATAGAGCACGACATACATCAGTTTCATCTTACGCTTGGCCGTAAGGGTGTCCATACTCTTCTCGACACTGCGCAGGAAGGTCTCGTAGAGCACACCGCTGGTCTTCGCAGCAAGCAGCTCCTTCTTGATATGGGTGGTCCCGAGGGCCCGGGAGATGCTCGCAAGGATCTGCACATGCTCATTCACCTTCTCTGCCGGCCCGATGATGAGAAAGAACAGATGCACCCTCTTCCGATCGATCGCATCGAACTCGATCCCTGCCTTTGAGGCTGCGATCAGGACCAGGAACCGTGAGAGTCCCTCCAGTCTCATATGGGGAAGCGCCACCCCGTCACCGAACCCGGTACTGCCCTGATCCTCACGGTCCTTCAGTGCCTGATAGATCACATCCACCCCGAACGGGGCGATATCAGGGTTCCTGACTGCCAGACCGGCCAGTTCATGCAGTGCGGTATCTTTCGTACGTGCAGTCATGGCAACGCTGCAGCAGTCTTTATCGAGAATCTCGTAGAGTTCCATTAATCTTCCTCCATTGCCCGCCTGATCGCCAGTCGCGAGAGCGACGGGCCTACAAGCTCATTCACAAAGACAGACAGTAATACGATATTCACCATATCAGCGATCTGTTCAGCATACAGGTAGGTAAGTCCTTCGATCATGGGAGATGCCTGTATGAGCAGGACCAGTCCGATGGCCACTCCGGCCTGGGGAATCATGCACAAGCCCAGATGGGTCTTCACACAGCCGGTAAGCCCTGAGAGCTTCGCACCGGTGCGTACCCCCCAGTACTTGGCCAGCCCGCGGGCTGCGATGAAGGCGAACCCGGTGATCAGGATCTTGGTCTGGAACAGGACCCCCGGATCCAGCTCGGTACCGGCGATGACGAAGAAGAGCGCATACAGCGGCGGGGTGAGCGGTTCGATGGACTTGAACAGTCGATGGTTACGCGGCGATGCATTGATCAGCACGGTCCCTGCTGCCATGTTCGACATGAGCGGTGAGAGGTTGAGGATCGTGGCAAGGGCCGTCTCGATGAATATGATGCCGAGTGTGATCAGCAGCATCTCATTGATCCCGTTCTTCTTCCGTGTCATCAGATGGATGAGAGCCCCTGCAGCTCCTCCCAGGAGCAGGGAGAAGGCGATCTCCTCGAAGGCATGCAGGATCAGGAATCCCGCTCCGCTTGATGCGGGATTGAGGATCCCGACGACCAGGGCGAAGACGACTCCGAAGATCGCCACGCAGCCGGCATCATCGAGGGCCACCAGCCCATACAGATAATCGACGAACCGTCCGTGGGCTCTGAGGTTCTGCACGATAGCTACGGTGGCAGCCGGGGCTGTCGCCGTGGAGATGGCACCGAGCAGCAGGGCGAAGGGCAGATCGACCCTGAACAGCAGCATGACCACCGTGACCGCCGCGAACGTGAGCCCTACCTGCAAGATCGTCATGATCACGATCTCCCGGCCCATGCTCTTGAGTTTCGCGGAGTAGAACTCACCGCCGATGGTCAGGGCGATCAGGCCCAGAGCGACATCGGTGACGAACTTCAGGGATTCACCCATCTCGGGATGGATGATCCCGGTGACCGTATCACCCATGATCAATCCTGCGAAGATGTAGCCGGTGATCTCAGGCAGCCGTACTCTCACGACCAGCCTGCCCATGATGTACCCGAAGAACAGCAGCAGTCCCACAGTCAGCAGCCCGTTGCTCCCGGCAATGGTACGGAACTCTATCAGTGTGTGTGTCAGTTGATTCATGAGCTACATTGTACAAGGTATGCAGATACCGGGCAATCATTTTGTTTTTATATTTCTATGCTGACCGTCCATCTTCCGGATGACTTCTCAGAAGTTCTTCGCTATACTCATCTGCATATGAACACGACGATGATCTTCACCCCTCTGGCGATCCTGAACGGCAGTCTGATCGCGATCATGATCCTCTTCAATACCCTGCTCGGCAGTGCCGTCGGGCTCACCTTCTCCATCCTGGTGATCCAAAGTGCGGGGCTGCTGCTCACACTGCTGCTGTCCCTGCTTCGAAGCCATCCCAAGGGATCCCCGGCCCCTGCGTACCTGAGGATCGGGGGAGCGCTCGGGGTTCCCATCGTGCTGCTGAACACCATCTGCTTTCTCAATATCGGGGCTTCACTCACACTCGCCTGCGGGGTCCTCGGTCAGGCCTCGGCCTCTCTGGGTGCAGATCTGACCGGGTTCCTCGGAGTTCGCCGATATGCCTTCGAAAAGCAGAAACTCATCGGGTTCCTGCTCTCTCTGGTCGGGGTCGCCGTCATGGCCGTCGGCGGGAGCTTCTCACCGCTCTATATCCTGCTTGCGTTCTCTGCAGGCATCATCACGATCATCCAGATGATCATCAACTCGCAGCTTGCCGTGCGGATCGGGCTGTTCCGCAGCACCCGCAGCAACTTCGTAGGAGGGCTCATCGCCAGTGCGGCCCTCTGCCTCGCTGCAGGGGTCTCTCTCTCAGAGAGCGTGCGGCTGCTTCCGGGCGTCCCGCTGCAGTATATCCTCGGAGGAGGCTGGCTCGGTGTCGTGATCGTCTTCACCATCAACTGGATCCTTCCCAGAATCCCGACAGTCTACTCCTCTCTGCTGATGTTCTCAGGTCAGATCATCACCGCGATCATCATCGATGCCCTGAGATACGGGTTCTTCCCCCGCGATCAGCTCATCGGAGCGATCTGCATCCTTGCCGGGATGCTCTACAATGTGAATGTTGACAGGATCGAGGAACAGAAGCGATCATCTGTCAGCTGATCCGATAGCGCGGTGACTGCTCAGCAGCACTCTCAGCCTCGCAGAAGATGAACCCCTCTTTGACCAGTGCCTCCACACAGCTGTCTATGCGGCTTGCATCGAACTTGAGGGATGCATAGAGTTCCTCTACCGTTGAGGCTCCCCGCTCGGTGAAGACCGTCAGCAGTTCTCCTCTGATCTGTCTGTTCGAGTTCTCGAACTTCGCCTGCCGGGTGTAGTGGGCACTGCGGCGGTTGGGATTGGGGACCATGGTCTTGAGATAGACCCCGTAATCCATCAGGGCATAGTACCAGTTCCTCGGGTCCCTGCGGTCAAGCAGGGTCTCGAGCAGCACATAGAGCTCCCGGTCATGGACCTGATCGACCCCATGGTAGAAGAAATAGATCAGGACCCTGCGGATGTTGGTCTCAAGATAGAGGGAGGGTATACCATGGGCAAACGCCAGCAGGGCAGCAGAGGTGGCAGGCCCTACCATGGGCAGGGCTTTCAGCTCCTTCTGATCGACCGGCAGGGTCCCCGCATACGTTCGTGTGCTGATCTCTGCGATCTTCTTGAGTGCAAGGGCCCTTCGGTTATACCCCAGACCCTTCCAGCAGGAGAGCACATCTGTGAGGGAAGCCCGTGAGAGCGCCTCGAGGGTCGGCCACCTCCGGAGGAACTCCTCATACTTCGGGAGTGCACGGGCGGTCTGTGTCTGCTGCAGCATCATCTCTGATAACAGGATATGATAGGGGTCAGAAGTCTCTCTCCAGGGAAAGGAACGCCCTGACACTCTGTAGTGGCTGTATATGATCTCCCGGAACGAGTCGACGACCTCACCGGTGACCGCTATCCCCTCAGGGAACGGCTGCGGCAGCTGGTCGAACTCGACCCGGGGTTCAGAGCTCTGCTTTCTCACGTTTCTTCTTCACCGTCTCTGCTTTCCGGCTGATCTTGTTCCAGGTACCCGAGAGACCCATGGCCTTCCGCATCAGCATGATCGTCTCTCTGGACTCCCTGCGCATCTTCATCGTTCCGTCATAGATGACTTCATCGACGAGACCGGAGATCCCGGAGAACTGTTCCCTTCGCTCCCTGATGGGGATGAGGGTCTCATTGAGGGCTCGTACGAGCTTCTCCTTGACCTCGACATCCCCTACTCGTCCTTCCCGGTAACGCAGCTTGAGGTCTTCCACCTCCGCCTTGTCATGATTGAAGACATCATGGTAGATGAATACCGGGTTGCCCTCTACGGTTCCCGGGATGTCGGCTCGGATCCGGTTCGGATCGGTATACATGCCGAAGACCTTCTTTTTGACCGTCTTCTCATCATCGGAGAGAAAGATCGCGTTGTTGAGCGATTTTGACATCTTGGCGTTGCCGTCTGTCCCCACGAGCGACCCCACTTCACCGACAAGCACCTCTGGGACGGGGAATACCTCACCGTAGAGATAGTTGAACTTCCTCGCGATCTCCCGTGTCAGTTCCACATGGGCTTCGTTGTCTTTTCCCACCGGGACCAGATGAGCTCTGGGCATCAGGATATCGGCGGCCTGAAGCACCGGATAGCCAAGCAGCCCGAAGGGCATCTCATTCAGATCTGCAGAGCGTGCCATCTCCTTGAGACTCGGGACTCTCTGGAGCCTCGGGACACTCACCATGTTCTCGAAGAGCAGGTTCATCTCATAGATCTCCGGAACCGCTGACTGCAGATAGATCACCGCCTTCTGAGGGTCTATCCCGCAGGAGAGATAATCGAGGACCATCTCTCTCGCATGCTCGGCGATCTGTGCGATATGCTCTTTACCGGGTTTTGTGGTGAGGGTATGCAGATCCGCGATGATGAAGAAGCACTCGTAGGACTCCTGCAGGCGTACACGATTCTGAAGAGAACCAAGATAGTGACCGAGATGCAGTTTTCCAGTAGGCCTGTCGCCTGTCAGTATTCGTTTCCGTTCCATTTCAAGCCTCTTTATGATGCCGATCCGCAGCAAGCAGAATCTGTCCGCGTACATGTGAGATCAGTACAGGAATGTAGTATATGATAGACCCTCTCGAACATGAGACATGATCGGAAGAGATATGACTCAGACTCTATAACCCAATGAAAGATTTGTCTAGCCCTGAGGGTTCCCGTCGGGCGATCGTTCCTTCTCTGATCCGGTCTGCATCCTGCTCAACCTTCTGGCGACCCGCTCTCGTGAGTAGCGGTCCTTTCTCTGTCGCTCCTCGGTATCGATCTGTTTGCGGTACTGTTTCCCGCTGCTGAGCAGGACCGCGATCGGCTTGAGGGGTTTGACATTGTCGCACATGATCTGCAGCCCAGCGGTGATGGGAACGGCGAGGAACATGCCGATGATGCCCCAGATGTATCCCCACAGGGCAAGAGAGACCAGGATGACGAACGGGCTGAGGTTCAGCCTGTTCCCCTGGACCCTCGGGTCCAGGATATTGCCGAGCACGATCTGGATGGATGCCATGAGGACCGAGACATAGAGGATACTGGCGTAGTCAGGATAGTACTGGATCAGTGCGATGCAGATCGTGGTGACCGTTATGATGATGGACCCGATGGTCGGGATGAAATTGAGGATGAATGCGAGCACACCGATGATGAAGGCGAAATCCAGTCGGGTGGCGATCGCCGCAAGGTAGAACAGGACACCGGTGCTCAGACTGAACAGGGCTTTCACGGTAAGGTATTTCGATATCTGCCGGTTGATCCTCTCGAACATGACTGCCCATCTGATCCATCCGTGATTCGGCATGGCGACTTTCATCTTGGGGATCAGCGACCTGCGTTCCATGAGCAGGAAGAGCACGAAGATGAAGATGATGAAGGCTGATGAGAAGATCGATACGGCAGATTCAGAGACATTCGAGAGGATGTTGATCAGGAGTCCCTGCCAGTTGAAGGTGAAGGATTCAAGGAAGCTGATACCGGTCTGCAGGTCGAGGATCTCAGAGACCCAGACATCGAATCTGCTGATGAGCATGCTGATACGTACCGAATAGCGGGGTATCTCGGAGATCAGGGTGTTCACGGCAAAGGAGAAGAACAGGATAGCCATGAAAAAGACCATGACCAGGACAGCCATGGCCAGGAGGATGGCAAGCCATCTGGGGAATCCTGCTTTTTCCATCCGGTTGACGAACGGACTGAGGATGAAGAAACAGAACAATGAGATCATCAGGGGGAGCGTGACCGAAGCGCCATACTTGAGAACGACGATCAGCAGCACGATCCCTGCTGCATAGACTACTGTTTTCATCGATTTATCAGCAACTGCCATGAAACAACTATAGTCCACCTTGGAAAACAAGGCAATATCTGATACCTATACAGAAATGAAAAGCATGTTAAATAACCTGGAAAGAATACAGATCGTACTGGTCGAGACTCAGGATGCGGCAAATATCGGGGCTGTATGCCGGGCGATGAAGACCATGGGCATCACATCTCTGGCGATAGTGAGTGACAAGGAGTATTCGATCGACCGGATCAAGACCCTCTCACTGCACGCATACGACGTATATGAGCAGCACACCCGATGCAGCACCCTCGAAGAGGCGCTCAGAGACAGCGTGTTCACTGCAGGGCCACCAGAAGACGGGGCAAGTTCCGTAAATACTTCTCGCTGCTTCCCGAGCAGCTCGTACAGCAGATCTCCCGGATCCCGGTATCAGGGCGCATCTCGATCGTGTTCGGCAGAGAGGCAGATGGTCTGACCGATGCCGAACTCTCCTGCTGTGATGCAGCGGTGATCATCCCCTCTTCCCCTGAGTTCCCGAGTCTCAACCTCTCTCAGGCGGTACAGGTGATCACCTACACCCTCTACCGGTCGCTCGTACCAGTGACCGGTCATGTCCCGATCGACAAGAGTCGTCTTGATACGATGACCGGGCACATCACCGAGGCCTTCGAGCGTATCGATTTCTACAAGCAGGATGAGAAGGAGGAGGTCCGCAGGTTCTTCCGCGATATCTTCGCCAGATCTGCCCTCAGCGAAAAAGAGGCTGCACGCATCGAGAAGATGTTCAACAAGATGGCGGCACTGAAAATTCATCATTCTGCACCCTGACCACCCTTTCTTTACCGGTCAGTTTTCAGTATAGTTCATGTAAGGGACTGTCAGAAGAACACTTCGGTCCCATACATGGAGTGCCCTGCATGAACAGAATAGAGACCGCTTCGAACTCTTTCTCATATCTGGAAGAACTCATCGAGAGTTATGATGCATCATCAGGATCGAATTTCATCAACGAGCGACAGCTGCCCGATGCGAAAGCCATCCACAGGATCCTTGGACAGCTCCTTGAGATCCTCTTCCCCGGGTACTCCGGTACACGGGAGATCACCAGCAGCAACCTGCTGTTCGTCATCGGGGACCTGCTCAGCAGCGTCAGCTGTGATCTCACGGCACAGGTCGCCATGGCGTACAAGCACACCTGCCCGGAGAAGACCTGCAGCCATACGTCTGCGACACGAAGGCAAAAGCCGCGGTAGAAGAACTGCTCTCATCGCTCCCTGACATTCGCAGGATCCTGAAGATCGATGTGGCGGCAGCCTTCGAAGGAGACCCGGCAGCCTGCTCTGAAGAGGAGATCGTGGTCTGCTATCCCGGCATCAAAGCCCTGGCCATCCACCGACTCTCCCATGTACTCTACAACCACCATGTCCCGCTGATCCCCAGGATGATGAACGAGATCGCCCACTCAGAGACCGGTATCGACATACACCCGGGGGCACAGATCGGTGAGGGATTCTTCATCGACCACGGGACGGGGGTCGTCATCGGTGAGACCTCGATCATCGGCAAGGGGGTGAAACTGTACCAGGGAGTCACGCTCGGAGCCCTGAGCTTTCCCAAGGATCAGGGAGGGAACCTGATCCGCGGTCACAAACGACATCCGACGATCAAGGATCGGGTCACCATCTATGCCCATGCGACGATCCTGGGGACGGTGACCATAGAACAGGGTGCTGTCATCGGAGGTAATGTCTGGCTGAAGGAAGATGTCGATGCCCATACCATCGTGACGATGGAAGAGAAACCGGTGAACTTCAAGAAAGTACAGAGAGCAGGGACCCGCTAGCGCTCTGAGACGGTATCGATGATCCCGCCGCCGAGCAGATACTCCCCATGGTAACAGACAGCTGACTGCCCCGGAGTGATCGATGCCGGGGTGCCGAGCACGATCTCGTTCCCCTCTTCTGCAGGGACGAGCAGACCCTGCTGCTCCGGTGAGTTGTATCGAATTTTGATCTTGAGCTTCCCGGCTGCTGAGAGTTCTGCACGCAGCGGGGGCGGGATGAACCAGTTCTCCTCACGCAGACTGAAACGGCTGTGCAGCAGAGCCTCTTTCCTCCCCACGACCACGCTGTTATGATCCGCATCCAGTCTCTTGACGTACCACGGGCCGTCACTGAGGCCGAGTCCCTGCCGCTGCCCGAGCGTGTAGTGCATATAGCCCCGGTGGGTCCCGAGCACTCTGCCCTCTTCATCGATGATCTTCCCCTCTGCAGAGACCACCTCCCTGCCGTAGATCTCAATGAGCTTGTCGGTGTACTTCCCCGGGATGAAGCAGATGTCCTGACTCTCTTTCACGCTGGAGCTGGGGAACCCCTCACGGACAGCGATCTTCACGATCTCCTCTTTGGTATACTCCCCAAGGGGGAAGCGGATGGACATCAGGCGCGAGGGAAGGATGCGATAGAGCATATAGGACTGATCCTTGCTCAGGTCCCGGCCCTTCATGATCACCGGGTACCCTTCGTACTCCCCGATCCGTGCATAATGCCCGGAGGCGAAGAGAAAGCGAGCCTGATCGCTTATGATATGCTCTGATACAAGCCGGTCATGACAGAGCTGATAGAATCTGTTGAAGCGGATCCGTTCGTTACATCTGATGCAGGGATTGGGAGTCCTGCCGTGTCGGTATTCACCAGCGAAATCGGCTATGACCGATTCAGTGAACTCATCGATGAGATCGAACCGGTAATACGGGATCCCGAACCTCGCGGCCAGGTCCCGGGCCCTGCCGAGGGTCTGCTCGTTACAGGTCAGACTGTTGGTGCAGATATCATGGCTGGCCCCGACGATATGATCATATTCCTTGCTCAGCAGATAGAGCGCTACGCTCGAATCCACTCCCCCGCTCAGCCCTACAGCGACTGCAGTCTCTACTTCTTTGTTCATGCGTGCATCATAGGATACAATCGTGCAGTGTTTCAATCTGCTCACCGGCTGTTCACCGGGGTTTTCTCCTCAGGGACCGACTTCCAACTTCATATTGACAGATGCCCCATATAGCGTACAATGATCGGTATGAACAGATCATTCTTCACCCCCATGCCAAGGATCCTCGCCCACAGAGGGGATTCAGCCCGATTCCCTGAGAACACCCTTCCGGCTTTCCTCAGTGCGGCTGAACTCGGCGTCGATGTCATAGAGACCGATGTACATCTCACCTCTGACGGACAGATCATCATCTGGCATGATGATACGCTCGATCGGGAGACCGACGGCAGCGGACCGGTGGAGGACCACACGCTCAAGGAGCTTCTCACCCTTGATGCCGGCTATCATTTCTCCACAGACGGGGGGCAGACCTTCCCGTTCAGGGGCACCGGCATCCATATGCTCACCTTTGAAGATGCCCTGCAGGCACTGCCCCATATGAGATTCAATGTGGATCTGAAGACCGATCATACCGATATCGCACAGGCCTTCGGGGAACTCTTGGAACGGCATCAGGCACAGGATCGTATCCTGTGTGCATCTTTCCATGCCGATAACCTGATCCATGTGCGCAGGAAGTTTCCGGACCTTGCTACGAGCATGTCCCGTAAAGAGGTACGCACTCTGGTGTTCATGCAGAAACTCCACCTGCCCCTGTGGCGTTCAGCTGTTCCAGGGATCGCCTTTCAGGTTCCCGAGCGAGAGGGCCGCATCACGGTGATCACTCCCGGGTTCATCAGACGATTCCATCGGATGGGTATCCATATTCAGGTGTGGACGATCAATGATGCTGCTGCTATGCACCGACTGCTCGACATGGGAGTCGATGGTATCTTCACCGATGACCCCAGAGTCCTGATAGCGGTGCTCAAAGAACGTGAATTGAGACAGCTGTAGCATATACGGGTCCCGCAACGATCGAAGGAAAGTGTGTTCACTGATCATGCTTGGCGTTCTTGTGAAGACATGGACCTGCGAGGATTCGCACAGAAGGTACTCTGGCAACCTGGGATCCACAGAAGAGATCTGTGATGAGGACTGCTGAGTCGAAAGAGCTCTGATGAG